>Ga0256868_10000012_pt1 | contig 114250 bp, 99 predicted proteins | sample RVTome_13_FD_187341 | JGI IMG/M metagenome (GOLD analysis project Ga0256868, IMG submission 187341) | Soil microbial communities from uranium-contaminated site in the Upper Colorado River Basin, Wyoming, United States - RVT92D227 HiSeq ...
CCTGAAGCAGTGCAAGGAAGCGGATTCGGACCTATCCGAAGTCGAGAAACCCAAACGTGATTTTGAAGGGTCGATGGCGACAAAGGACTATCAAGCAGCCTTGGGCCACGTGAGGAAGGCCCGGGAGGCGGCCAGGAACTCGTATCTCCACAAGATAGGGGAGGTGGCGGACTCGGTCGAAGGACTCATAAACCTGATGGGTGCAGACCATGAGGAGGCCACATCCGCGGTCGAGCTGCTTGAGAAGAGCAAAGAGCGCGTGATGAACGAAGACCTGGAAGGGGGGATGAAACTCGCGAAGAACGCCTACAACACGGCCGAAAAGGGCCTTCACCAGTACTTCTCCGAGCTTTTCTCACAAGCCCAGGACGTCATCATGCAGGCCAAGGACATGGGCAACGACGTCGGCCTATTCGAAGACCAGCTCCTGCGTGCCAAGTCCGCCCTGGAGAACCAGGAGTTCGAAGCGTGCGCCTCACAGATAGAAGAGGTCCTGGAGGCCGCAGGCGAGGACATCAAGATGCAGATCAACTCGGCCATTTCCAGAGCGGAGGAGCTGCTCTCGGCTGGCGAGGAATTCGGGTCCGACATGACCAAGGTGAAGAACCACATCGACCGGGCGAAATCGAACCTGGATTCGCTGAGGTTCAAGGACGCGCTCGCGTACGCAAAGAGGGCCGAAGGAGAGGGAGAGAACTCGATATCTGCGAAGCTCCAGGAGCTCGTCAGGGACACAAGGGACAACATAAAGAAACTCAAGTCCGCTGAAATGGATATCGCAGTTCCCCAGCAGCTGCTCGATCAAGCCCAGAACGCCCTCAAGGAGAAGAAGTACATAGAGGCCGTGCACGCGCTGAACACGGCCAGAGAGAGGGCGCATAAGACCCAGTTCCAGTCAGTGCTCGACGTGATTGCGGTCGCAAGGGACCGGTTCGTGCTGGCCAAGAAGGTCGGCGTTGACATGTCCAAATCCATCGCATTGCTGAACACCTCCAGGGATCACCTCAAGCTCGGCAAGTTCCAGGAGGCAATGGACTACGCGGAGCAGAGCAGGAAGGAGGTCGACAGCGCCCTCGAGGAGTTCTACAAAGCCAGAGATGATATCGTAGAGCTCGCAAAGGCGGCCAAGTTCGCTGCGGACATGGGCGCAGATGCAACCAAGACAAAGGAGATGCTCGCAGGGGCGAGGAAATCCTTCGAGGCCAAGGACTACAACGGCACAATCGAGCTGACGAAGAAGGGCATCGCCGACGCCAAGAAACTTGCCTACGACCAGACCATGGCGTCGATTGATGCGGCGGACAAGGCAGTCAAGCTGGGGAAGACGACCGGCGCTGATGTCACGGAGGCCGAGGGAACCCTGCACAAAGCCCTCGACTACCTCTCCAAGGAGGACCTTGTGGAGAGCATGAACCTGTCCAAGGCCAGCCAGGAAGCATCGAGAGCGGCCATGACGCGCGTGATGAGTGACAGGCTCCAGAGCATCGACACGTTTGTCAAGAGCTACTCCAGCCAGGAGGGGCTCGCCGAGATACAGGCCATGATTCAAGAGGCCAGGCAGAACATATCCTCGTTTGATTTCGAAAAGGCAAGCCTCAGTATCAAACAGGTAACCCAGACGCTGGAGTCCATCGGCAAGACCGAATGCGACAGGATCATCGGAGAAGCATCTTCGAAGATTGAGTCCGTCAGGACTATGGGAGGAGACTTTTCTGATATCGAGATACTCATGACCAGGGCCAAGGAGGCCTATGATCGCCGAGTGTACGAGGACGCCACAGCGCGCGCTCGTGAGATCATCCAGAGCGCGGACGAAACAATAACCAGGATCGTGCACGCAGAGTTCTCGGCCGTCAAGGACACTCTTGAAGAGGCGAAGACGATTGGGATCGACATCGGTGACGCGAAGACATCCCTGAAGGAAGCGAGGATCAAGGTTGAATCCCATGAGTTCGTCGACGCCTACAGATTGGTCAAGGACACGAACTCGGGACTACAGAGACAGATTGAGAGATATGACGCAATCAAGGCCAAGGTCAGGAGGGCAGAGGAGCTCATCTCTGAGGCGGGCCGCGTGAAGGTGGACGTCTCGGGAGTTCTCAAGGCTCTCGACAAAGGCAGGAATGCGTTCTCAGACGGAGACCTCGATGGCGCGGAGAGTTCGCTGGACCGATGCATACAGGACACTGAGAAGAACCTCGGAATGTACCTGGCAGCGAAGCTCATACTCACATCGAAAGAACAGATCGACCTCGGCCAGAGCCAAGGCATCGAAATGGACAGAGCCTCCAAGTTGCTAGCAAAGGCAAAGGAGCAGATGAAGAGAAAGCAGTACGATGACGCCCTGGCAACTGTGAAGGAATGCGACGAGACCAGCAGGTCGACGATATCATCCTCCGTAGCCGAGATGATCAGGGAACTCCAGCGCCTTCTGACCGACGCGCGCAACGTTGGCGTCGACACTGCCGGCCCTGAGAAACTGGCGGAGCAGGCCTCGGCGCTCGTGCGATCCAGGAGCTATACGGAGGCATTGCGCTGCATCTCGTCCGCGAAGGAGGACATCAATCACATCAAGAACCTCTCATCGCAGGCCGCATTGGAGATCAGGGTGGCCAGAAACAGCCTCAAGGACGCAGAGACGCTAGATGTGAACGTCGGCAGGGCACGCGACTTTCTGGAACAGGCAGTCGAGGCCCTCACACGCCACCAATATGCCATTGCCCTCGAGCTCGCGCGGAAATCCTCGGAGATATCCTCGGAGGTGACCAGAGCGCGCATCTGGGGCACTCTGGAAAGGTTCAAGGAGAGAGTCGACAAGGCCGCGACCGAAGGAGTTGCCACAGGCATGGCTGAGAGGTGCATCTCAGACGGCCTGAAGGCGTTCAAGGAAGGCAGGTACCAAGAGTCGCTCAAGCTCACCCTTGCGTGCGAGACCGAAATGGAAAGGGCGGAGCTTCAGAGAGACATAAGTGCCCGGGCGGTCGAACTTGCACGAAAGAAGCTCGCGGAGGCGAACTCGGAAGGCATCAGGAGCGAGCATCTCTCCGAGCTCGTCAAGAGGAGCGAGGAGCTGCTGAGGAGTGGCAAGTACGTGGATGCTCTGACAACTGCCATAGACGGCGGTGACGAACTCCATGCGATACGCGAGAACATCGAGGGCTGCAGAACCGAGATGAGCTCGCTCAAGGAGAGAATCGATCGGCTGAAGAAGATCAAGATAGACACGTCGGAGTGCGACGAACTGATCGATATGGCCCAGGAAGAACTCGCATCGCAGGATTTCGCGAGATGCAGGGAGACGCTTGTCAGAGCCTCCGAGGCGGCCGAACACCTCATTGAGAGCTCGATCACGGACGTAATGGAGCAGAACAAATCGATGATTGCCAAGGCGAACGCAATGGGAATAAACACTAAATCATGCGAGGACCTGCTCGAGGTCGCCAATACCTCGTTCAAGGAAAAGCTCTGGGATTTCGCCTACCAACAGGCTATGACTTGCAGGAACAACTGCTACGAGTTGATCTCGAAGAAGATGACCAGGCTCATCGACGAGGTTCAGAACAAGGTGGCGGATCTGAAGATCATCGGTGCCTCGACCTCGTCAGTCGAGGAGCTCCTTGCGAGCGCACGTGAGGCCGATGCCAGCGGAGAGGCAAGAGACGCGTTCCAGATAGTCATGCAGGCAGATGCTAGACTAGGGTCGATCGAGGACTCTCACGAGAAGTTCGTTGACATATCAATAGCGGCCGAGAGCGCGATGGACAGCCTCGCGAGGTTCGGCCTTCCAAGAAAGGAGCCGGAAAGGCTTCTTGCGATGGCCGATATCGAGAAGGAGAAGGACTACGACTCGGCAATCGAGCTTGTCGCTGAGGCGCTCGATACTGCGAAGACGATCATGGAGACATACTCCCCTGACATTGGAGGTTCCATATCTGCGGTCGGGCTCCAGGAGGGTGTTGCGGGGGAGCTTGCGATAGCGATCAAGAACTCAGGCAAGGCGATGGCCAAGGAGGTCTTCATGAAGCTCTCCGGGGACTTCGAGACCGCTCTCGCTCCAAAGGTTTCCAACCTGAAGCCTGGCGGCGAGGAGATTGTCAAGGCGATGATAACCCCAAGGGGCAGCGGCAGCCTCCCAATCAAGGTCGAGCTCAGCACCAGGAGGCATTTCGATGAGAAGGTCCAGACATTCGAAATCGAGGACGCCGTGAACGTGTTCGCGGCAGGGCCTCCGTTCAAGATCGGCCGCGCCACTGACCAGAACCGGTGCATATCCTGCCAGGGCCGCATCAAGCCCGGCTTCGACATCCTCATGTGCAGATGCGGAGGGCAGCTGCACCTGTTATGCGCCAAGAGAAACGCGCAGTGCCCTATCTGCAACCAGAAATACTCATTCTAGCCAGAGCCCCCGATCCTGACCTTTGAAACCTTAAGGTGCGGGGTTATCACGCCGAAGGCTTCCCGGGGAACTCTGCCAACCTGCTCGATTCTATCGAACATGTCCAGTAGACTTATTCCCATGGATGACTGTCTTATCGACGCTCCGAGATCTCCGTTGCTGATCTTGTAGCACTCCATCATCAATCCGGACAACTCTCCCGTCGTCAAGTTCGGGCGGTCCCAAGTCAACCTCAGGTAGATTCCGTTCTTGACATCTTCTATCATGCTATCCGAGGTCGTCGTGCCTGGCCTAACCAGCAAGTTCGAGCTCGATATCGATGGCGGAGTCCTGAAGCTCCATTGGGGGGCACCCCTTGAGGAGTTACCGGTGCTATTCGTCGAGTCTTTCCCGGAGGTGTAGCTGTCGTGCAGATAGGTCCGCAGCGTCCCCTTGTCCACGAGCAATTTTCTCCGAGCAGGTGTTCCCTCCCCGTCGAACGAGTAGCTGCCGGATGCCCATTCGACAGTCGGATCGTCCGATACTGACAACGAGGATGACCCTATCCTCTTCCCGAGCTTCCCTGCAAGGTAGCTTCTGCCCCTCTGGACGCTGTCCGCGTTGGCCCCGTCTCCGACCGCCGAAGCAAGCAGGAACCCCACAGCCAGTGGATCCATGATCACCGGGTAGTCGCCGGTGGGCATTCGCGTCTTCTTCAATCCCATTATCGCGTGTTCGCGAGCGTTGGACCCTGCCAAATCGAGGAGGGGCTTGTCCAGCTTACGAGATGACCTCACATCGGTCCCCGAAAACATGTCTGATTTCGTTCCTGCGACCACTTCCCCCACTGCGTCGAAGGAAGACATCTGCTGATAGGCTGAGACCTCCCGGCTGTTCATCAGACAGGCTGTCCCTAGGCCTACAGCCACCAGGGCGTTGACAGATGTGATCCTCCGATCAGACCCAGCAACCTCAGCGAGGTGGATCGCCATGTCCACGACCTCATCAGCTCCCAGGCTGGCAATTCTCTTGTCAAACAAGCCTGAGACCTTCGAAACCTTCTCAGGCTCGGGAAGTCCTCTGAAATCAGGGTCTGGGGTGCCAGCTTTGGCCAAAGACACCGCGAGTTCCGCCATCCTCCTAATCGGCGAGTCCTTGAGGTCCGCGCAGTATGAGAAGCCCGAGCTTCCATTGATGAAGGCCCGGATGCCAATCCCGACCTCGTCAGATGCGCTCGCTTGCTTCATGGACCCTTTCTCAATTTCGGCTACGATGTACCTCGATGAGCAGCCAACTACATCACAATCTGATGCGCCAGCCCTGGTCGCGTGGCCGACCGCCTTCGTCACAGCATCCTCCAGAGTCACCATGAACCGCGCCTCCTAGGCAAGACCCCCCACCACCATGTTCGAGACGCGCATGTGAGGGCCACCGTCCGTCGTCCTCGCAGACTGACCTGATTTGCCGCAGTATCCCGGATCGCCGAGCTTGAAGTCGTCCGCCATTCCTTCTACATTCTTCAGAACCTCGAGAATCAGCCCTGACACCGATGCATCTCTGTATCTCTGGCCGACCTCACCCTTCGCAATCTCGTACGCTTCATCGCATTTGAACGTGAACTGGCCCTTCGCGGGCTCCACGTGCCCATAATGGCTGCCCTTGATTAGAAGCCCATGCTTCACATCCTGCAGCAGCTCGTCCCTCTTCCATTTCCCAGCCGCGAAGTACGTGTTGCTCATCCTGATGATGGGAGGACTGTTGAAAGCCTGGGACCTGGCAGAGCCATTGGGCGTCACTCCCATCCTGCTGCTGCTCTCGAGGTTGTGCAAGAATCCCTTCAATTCTCCTTTTTCTATCAGCACGTGTTTCTTCGCCTTCACCCCCTCCCAATCGAAGGAGAAGTAGCCGAATGTGTTCCTGATTGTGGGGTCGTCATACATGCTCACGGACTCGTCCGCAACCTCCTTGCCGAGCTTTCCCTCCAACACGGAAGCACCAGCGAGGATCCCATCCGCTTCGCACGCGTGTCCGAAGGCCTCATGGGCCATCATTCCTGCCAACTTGTTGTCGAAAACGCAAGTGAACTTGCCTGCCGAAGCAGGCTTGGAATCCAGCAATCGCACAGCCTGGGACGCCGCCTGCTCTCCTATCGAGAGCGCCTGTTCAGTTCTCATGATCTCAAAGCCGCCGACGTTCCCATACGACTCGTGGCCAAGCTGAACAATACCATCGTCCTTGGCCCAAGCCGCACACGATGCCACCGCCCACCTTTCAGTGGAACGAACGAGGGTCCCGAATGAGTTCGCAATGACTCTCTGAACCTCCATGTCATCGAACCTCGAGCTCGTGCTGGATATCCTCTTGTCATTCTCCTTCATTGATCTGTCGAGTCCGAGCACATACTCCATCTTCTCGTCGACCCTTACCTCGGAGGGCGGCTCCTTGCACCTGTACTCATCTGAGGCCCTGACAGCTCTGCCTGGTTCAACTCTGAATGAGATCTTCGCACGCGACTTGGCGACATTCGCCATCCTGGCTGCCGACACAGCCGCCTGCGCAACAGATCTGGCGTTCAGGGAGTTCGTGGTCGAGAAGCCCCATGCGCCTCCGACGAACACACGAACGCCACAGCCGGCCTCATGAAGCGATGTCAACGCCTTGGTCTTGGAGTCCATCACCAAAATGCCGGTACCTCTCAATGATTCGACACGGATGTCCGCAAACTCTGCTCCCAGTCGTTCGGCCCGATCGATTGCGCTTCTCGCAAGGTCCTCCAAACTGTCACCTCTTGGACGACTGTACGCAAGCGCTAACGGGTAACCAGTATATTTTTTACGTCACGTCCGCTCGAATCTCGCCGATCTCTCCGCCGCACGAACCAGATGATTCCCCGAAATCAGCCTCACGACGCTTTCGATATCTTCTGAAAGGGGTCTATCCTCTTCGAGCGTTGGCACCTTTCTCCGGAGGACCTTTCTGACAATCTCCACTGCGGGGCTCGAGGAGAGGGAGATGAAATCAAGGCCCTGGGCAGCGGTGATCATCTCGATGGCAATCACACGAGCTACGTTATACACGATCTGACGGGCTTTCCACGCTGCGATTGTACCCATGCTGTTGTGATCCTCCTGATTCGCGCTTGTGGGTATCGAGTCCGCAGAAGCGGGGTGGACCAGCACTTTGTTCTCGGACACGAGCGATGCGGCCACGTACTGAGGAACCATCAGACCCGAGGAGACCCCGCCGTGACGCGTGAGGAAAGGTGGGAGACCGCTCAGCTTGTCGTCCACCATCCTTGCGGAACGCCTTTCCGAGAAACTCCCGAGCTCGTGAACCCCAAGCCCCAGGAAATCCATTGCCAAAGCAACTGGCTGACCATGGAAATTGCCGCCCGAAATCACAATACCGTCCTCTGGGAAGAAGAGTGGATTGTCAGTTGCGGAGTTAATCTCTATCTCCAGGACTTTGCGTGCGTACCATATGGTCTCCAGGCTGGCGCCCAACACCTGAGGGATGCACCGGAGCGTGTACGCATCCTGTATCTTTGGGCAGTCATGATGCGACACCATTATCTCGCTTCCCCGAAGGAGAGACCTCATGTTTCGGGACACTCGCATCTGACCCGCATGCGGCCGGACTCGAGATATCCTGAGGTCGAACGCCGAGGCGGTTCCCTTCAGGGCCTCTAACGACATCGCTGCAGCAATCTGGGCGTTGTCCGCAAGCCGCGAGGCATCCTCTGTCGCAAGTACTCCCACGGCGGACATGGCCTGCGTGCCGTTCACGAGCGAAATGGATTCTTTCGCCTCCAGGGATATCGGGGACAGCCTCTTCCGTTTGAGAGCCCTAGCGCCTGGCTCGAACCCCTTGCCAGCGTCGGCCTCGCCCTCACCTATCATGACCAGGCCGAGGTGGGCGAGCATCACGAGGTCGCCACTTGCGCCGACCGAACCTTTGCTCGGGATGCTCGGGACCAGACCCGAGTTCACCATGCTGACAAGCATCTCAATGACGTCGGGGCGCACGCCTGAGTAGCCCTTCGCGAGTGCGTTTGCCCTAAGCAACATCATCGCACGTGCTACCTCCGAGGGATACCTCTCACCGACGCCGCAAGCGTGACTCCTGAGCAAGTTGACTTGGAGCGCTCTGATCTCCTCAGGGGGAATCCGGACGTCCACAAGCTCACCAACCCCCGTGTTGATGCCATATATCGCCTTGCCAGTACTGACGATGTCCTCGAGTGAGCGTCTGGCTTCCGAGAGCCTCTTCCGGGTCTCAGGGGCAACGGAGACCTTCGCGCCTTCCCTCACGACTCGAACGACCTTGTCGATCGTCAGGCTGCTGCCATCTATGCCTACGACATTGCCTTTTGAATCTCTGGCATTCGCCATGCTAGACACCCTCAGGTGTTATCCGAGACCGGGAACCTTGAGATTAATATATCGACTCACGTGCCGCGGCTACTTCTCCTTGACTGGAGCGAACTTGTATCCGTAGTGAATGACTCCGGAGGGACCCTCCTCGCTGAGCTTCCTCATCGTAGCCCTGACCGGAGTGCCTATCTGGATATCGCACGCCTCACAGTCGATTATCTGAGCAGTCACGCGCGGGCCTTCATCGAGCTCCACGATCGCGACGATGTATGGCTTGTGAAGAGCGATGTCCTCGAGCCCCTCATGGACGTCGGTGAAAGAGAATACCTTGCCGGTCCCTCTGAGCTTGACCTTCTCCATCTTGCCCACGCTCTTCCTGTGACAGACTGGACATATCGCCCTTGGGGGGAAGTAATGCCTTCCGCAGCTATTGCACTTGAACCCCATCAGATTGTATCTGCTGGGATTCTCCCGCCAGAACCTCGGTGCAGTGGCCATGTCAGACCCTCCTGAACAGGTGCACAAGAGCGGTTGCCCCGGTGCCTCCAACATTGTGGGTCAGACCGATCGTCGCATCTTTCACCTGTCTATTTCCTGCCGTTCCTCTCAGCTGAGTGACTATCTCGACCACCTGGGCGATCCCCGTCGCCCCGACCGGGTCTCCCCGAGCCTTGAGCCCGCCTGAAGTGTTCACAGCAACCTCCCCTGCGATTCCGGTGAGTCCTGCCTCCGTCGCCTTCCCTCCCTCGCCTTTCTTGAAGAAGCCGAGGTCCTCAATGGCGAGTATCTCGCTTATCGTGAAGTTGTCGTGTACCTCGGCGACGTCGACATCGCGCGTGGTCAGGGAAGCCATTTCGAACGCGCGCTTGGCGGCCATCTTGGTGGCCTCCATCGTGCAGATGTCCTTACGGTGATGCAGGGCCAATGTGTCACTTGCCTGGCCCGACCCGACTATCTCAATCGGGATCTCCGTATACTTCTTGGCAGCGTCGAGTGAGCACAGGACGACTGCAGCGGCCCCATCGGAGCTGGGGGCGCAGTCGAACATGCGCAACGGAGACGAGACCATGGGTGAACCCATCACGGTCTCCCTCGCTATCTCCCGCTGGAACTGAGCTTTCGGGTTCATCGACCCGTTCTTGTGATTCTTGACCGCGACGTCCGCAAGCTGTTCCCTGGTCGTACCATATTCATGCATGTGTCTCTTGGCTATGAGCGCGTGGAGAGCCGGGAAGGTCGCTCCCAGGACGGTCTCCCACTCCTGGTCCGCCGCGGATGACTGGATCATCGCGGACTCATCGTCGCTGACATCCGTCATCTTCTCAGCACCTCCCACAACAACCACATTGTGCATCCCCGAGGCGACCGCCATGAAACCTTGCCTGAGAGCAAGTCCGCCAGATGCTCCAGCTGCCTCCACCCGCGTTGCCGATATGTTGTCGCGCGCAAGGCCAGCGTAGTCCGCAATTAGAGCCCCTATGTGCTCCTGCTCGATGAACCGACCAGCGGACATGTTCCCGACGTACAATGCATCGATTATGTCAGCTGATATGTTCGCATCCGCGACAGCCGCCAGGCCTGCTCTTATGCCGAGTTCCCTGAACGAGGAGTCCCAGAGCTCACCGAACTCCGTATCACCGACGCCGATGACCGCCACTCGTCTCATGCCTACTCACCCCCAAGCGCAATCTTGCCACGGAATTTGGCATACGTGGCATAGTCCAGGAACTTTGGGTTCTGGTTCAGCTCCTTGAAGGTGGGGGCTTTGTCCCGTGCGAAGTGCTCGATCTCGTCGGTGACCGTCATCGCGAAGGCATCGGAGCCCGCGCCGGAGCCGTAAGCTACGGCGAATATCCTGTCGCCGGCCTTTGCCTCATCCAAGATCGCCGACATTCCGAGCGGGACAGCTCCGCAATATGTGTTGCCGATGAGCGGCGCCAGCAGACCGGCCTTCACCTGCGCCTCGCTGAATCCGAGCTGCTTCGCGACCCTTGTCGGGAACTTACCGTTCGGCTGATGGAAGATTGCATAGGTGTAGTCCTTGGGCGATGTGCCAGTTCTCTCCAGAAGCCCCTTCCCTCCGCTTATGACGTGCTTGAAGTAGGCGGGCTCGCCAGTGAACCTTCCTCCATGTCGGGGGTACATCTGCCCCTCGCGCCTCCAGAAGTCCGGGGTGTCAGTGGTGAAGGAATAGGTCAGGTCGAGCGTCGCGATGATCTTTTCTGAACCTATGAGAAACGCTGCGCCGCCAGCTGAGGCGGTGTACTCGAGCACGTCCCCGGGAGCTCCCTGGGAAGTATCTGCGCCTATCGCAACACCATACTTCACCATTCCTGAACCCACAAGGCCCATGCAGGTCTGTATGGCGGCCGTGCCCGCCTTGCATGCGAACTCGAAGTCTGCCACTGTCAGGTCGGGAGCGGCCTCAATGGCTTCGGCGACAACCGTCCCTGAAGGTTTGACTGCATATGGATGGGACTCGGAGCCGACATAGAGCGCCCCGATATCTTTGGGGCTCACACCGCAGCGCCGCATCATGTGCCTCGCGGCCTCAACGGATATCGTTATGGTGTCCTCATCGGGCCCTGGCACCGACTTGCAGTTCACCATCAGGCCCTTGGCCATCGCCTTTCCATCCACGCCCCAGACCTTTCCTATCTCCTCAGGCGATATCCTGTAGCGTGGCACGTACGCTCCGTAGCTCACTATCCCAACCTTCATTCCCATCAGAATTCCTCATCACCCTAGTGACTGAAGCTTGTCCACCAGATCCCCGATTGCCAGTTCCGTCCTGACCAGTGGAATCCCTTCGAGTTCAGCGAGACGTATCGCGAGCTCGTCCACCTGCTCAGGCTTCTGGTACACCACGACCGCCGGCTTCAGAGGGTGCGCGCGTATGGCGATCATGGGGGACCTTCCGAATCTCACTCCGGTGAAAATGAGCGCTCGCTGGCTGCTCCAGCCGTATATCTTCAGATAATCGAACGAACTGAGAGATGTTATCGCCCGGATGCTGTCTATCACCGTGAAGCCGTGGATATGACGGTCCAGGGTAATGGCGGGAGTGAGGTTCTCACCGTCTATCTTGCTGACGAGGTCGGACGCGAGCACCTCGACCGCGAACTCCTTGATGGAGATGATCGAGTCGGTCTTCGCAGCGAACGAATACTGCTTTAGGACCGAGCCTCCGGTCTTCTCGTCGATTCCAAGAAAAGCATCTACAATCTTACGAACGGTGGCTATTCCGGGGGATTTCCTTCGGCCGGCTTCGTAATCGCTGATGACCGAGGGCGAGACGCCAAGGTACTTCGAGAGTACCTGTTGCGAGATCTTGAATTGCTCTCTCCACTTCCTTATGGTCTTTCCGGGATCGTCGGAAAGGCAAATCTCACCCGCGATTTTCTCTCTCACCTGGTCTCGCATGGTGGATGAAGTATTATGTCGCTACTTATAGTTTGCCGTATGGAGACCACGGCAATAGCCGATTGACTCTGGCTAGCTCAGATTGGATCGGATCTACCCTTCAGGAAAGCCCTCAAAAGCAGACCGATAATCCGTGCGAAGATGGCTAACCAAAGCGCGGAATCGTGCAGGCGTGTGTCGTGGCCAAGTGCACTAGGAATAAATAACACGGCCTTCTATCCCTGAGCGTTGTCAGCAAGACGGGGTAGTGGTCTAGCTTGGTATGATCCGTGGTTCGGGACCACGTGACCGTCGGTTCAAATCCGGCCTACCCCACTTCATCTCTGCCGGCTCTTTCCTGGTCAGCAATGATTGGAATCCTCGAATTGGCGAGACTCCATACATCATACGAGGCGGACACGCCGTGGAGCGGCCGCTCGGATACGAAATGCTGTCGTGACGACCTCAACTCGAGTCCGAACCCTAGCTACGGTTCGAATTCGCAGTGGTGACCCCGTTTTCGCGTACACCGTTTGTCTCAGATGCCAGGTGATCCGCAATCTCCTCGAGTGCCGCAAGAGTCCATTCGTCGACGAATGTCAGGCGTCCCCTGTCGGATATGTCGCTCTCAGAGTAGTCCACCTTTGTCTTGCACTTGTCTCCATTGATGACCACTATGTACCCGTCGAAACCGAGCTGACCGTGGATGACCTCCAGGGCGTAGCTTACGGCGAACTCGCACGCAACTCCGACGACATGCTTGTATCCCTCTTCCCGCTTCTTGGCGAGCCACCTGAAAAGCCCTGAGTCAGTTTCGATCACGTAGAACTCCTGGATACCCAGCTTGTGGGCAATCTTGATGAATCGGTTGATGGAACAGGAATGGTGCTCGCACTTGTCGTCCACAGCTTGACACGAATTGCTCTTCCTGCCCAGCGTTGCGTTGAGAGGACAGTCGAACGGCTTGCTGCAGTACGGTGCGAAGCCCACGCTCCTCTCATCGGCGAACCTCTTGGGGTCGAACTCCACTGGAACGGGGATGATTCCGACCGAGTTGAGGCGCGGGCTCACCTTTCTGAGCTCGAGCCTGTCAGCCAGGCTCTCAAGTATGAACGCATATGGCCTGTCGGAGAGGGTCCTCTTCAGGAAGTCGGAGACCATCACCAGCTTCGCTGGATCGGCCTTGGCCCTGTGCCGTGCGGCACAATCTCCCTTGTCAGGCTTGCGGGATTCTGATGACGAATCTATCACCTCTGCCGTTCTCCAACGACTTGGTCTCGATAGAGCCGTCCTGCGATTCCACGATTGCCCTGACCACAAGAAGCTGTAGGTCGGGCCGCTCTATCGTCTGGCAGCCTGTGAAATCCTGAGACATCACGCACCTCACTGCGGGTTCTGATATCCTCAGATTTGTGCCACATACGTCGATAGTCCAGTACCTCCCACCGTTCACGATCTCCGGAGACAGGCTGACGCGTATGTGAAGGATTTCTGATACTGCATAACGTGCGAGGGAAGAAACCAGCAGCTCGAGGAGGTCTTCCATGTCGTCGCTCGCGTTGATGGGGCAATACGACTCTTGGCAATCGAAGGTCACCGCGATCATGCTCTTGTCAAGCCTGCTCTGAAGGTTCGTGATGCCTTTCTGAAGAACCTCTTTCAGGTCGCGCCTCTCGACCGTCTGCTTCGCGTACTGCCTGACTTGGGCCACTTTCTTCAGGTGGGCTATCAGCTGTGAGGTCTGCATGACCTGCCTGAATGCTCCTTTGGCGTACCGGTCGAGCTTGGGATCCAAGTTCTCAGTTGCCAGTATCATCTCCAGGTAGCCTATGATTGCCTGGTTGAAGTTCTGAATGTCATGTGCCATGAGATCCAGGTAGAAGTCCTTCTCGTTGATTGCGCGTTTAAGACGTTCCTCGAGTCGCTTTCGCTCCTCAACGTTTCTTCCTATGCCCAGTATGCCCACTACCTCGTTCTCGTGGCGTATGGGCCTGACAATCATCTCAGCAGGGATCACCCGGCCATCCTTGGCCTGGACACCGACCTCGACTGCGCGGGGCTGCTCCTTCCCGGAGAGCAACATTGAGATGTGGTCGGCCACTAGCTCGATGGAATCCGGGGACGTAACATCGAGGGCGCTCATGCCCATTAGCTCCTGGCGAGTGTAACCAGTGAGATTCTCGATGACCTTGGATATCAGTATGATCCTTCCGTAAGGGTCCAGTTCGTATATCACGTCGCTCGAGTTCTCGAGTATCTCTTCGAGGTTCTTCGCCCTGGACGCGAGGTCCTTCATCGCGGACTCGTACATCGATTTGGTGATCAATGCAAGCCTATCTCGGTCCAAATCCGTCGAGACCTTCTTGCGATAGGTCTCAGACTTCTGCGGAAAGCCCATCAGGATGTCTGCGATGCCATCATCCTTGCCTTTCTCGAGAAGGTGGTCGATGCCAATCTGCCCAAGGTACTTCTTGTCCTCATCGTTCAGGGCATAGGGGGAATAGATGATTGTGACCACGGGGTCTGCTGAACTCGACTTGCAGCCAAGACAAGTTGAGACTGCATCCCCGTTCAGGCTAAGGATGCTCATGACTATCGCGTTGTAACCGCCTGAGGTCCAGAGTCTGTTTGCCTCCGCCGCATCCCATGCAAGATCGACGCTCATGTCCATCTGGGAGAGCTTCTCCTGGACGCCGGACAGGTTGCCGATCAGGTCATCGAACATCAGGACCTTCAACTGAGCACCCAGAGCGGCTTCTCACTGGCCGCACTGGAGATTAGCTCACGAGCAGACTATATAGCCCTAACATGAGGGTATCAAGTGCGATAATAGGGATAAGGCTCCTGCTCTGGAGCCTCTGTGCCTTCGACGGGGGAGATATGAAAGAATCAAACAACGTATTTATGAGGGGATGCGTTTTCCAACTCAGAGCAGGTGTAATCTAGTCTGGTCAGGATTTTGGCCTTCCAGCCTCGCCGAAAGACAATATAAAACGGAGAGGGACGAAAGCCAACGGCCCGGGTTCGAATCCCGGCACCTGCACTTTCGGGCCCATGGAGTTTCAGTTTGGTCCTTTGCATTCCTGCTTTGGGCCGATCCGCTTACTCCTCGTCTTCTCCGTGATGCACATGATTGTGTGCCAGAACGTACATCTCATCGAACTGCTTCGCTGACGCGAGAGCAAGCTCTGTGGTGTAGCAGTGTGGGTGGAACTGCACGACATTCCTGTGCCCGTAGTTGTCGACGAAGTCTCCCTCTATTTGCTCTGGGTCCTCTTCTTTCAATATCCTTCTCAGTCGCATCTCAATCACCTATGCTGCTATATCCGCGTACTCACTTGCTTCAGGAGCTGCTTCTGTGCCGATAACAAAGCTCCGATCCAGCTCTGTGAGATCATCCAGGAGCTTCGCAATGTCCCTGACATCTTCTCCAAGATCGGCCATCTCGACGACGAGATCGTCCAGATCCTGAAGCGTGTGGGTCTTCGCCCAGTCGATTGCCTGGGCGTTTCGGACCGCTTCCAGCACCGCATTCCTGCGATTCATTGCATCCCATCCTAAGAGGTTTCGTCTGACGATTTGTCAGCTGAGCCGCCGTATATCGCTGGGAAGTATTTATAGATACCTCGAATGACGCGATTGCTCCGCCAGGTTTGTCGGACTCGAGCACGGATCAGTTCCTAGAAATCTCATTGAGATTTCTCATACTGGATTTCCCGGACTCATTGTCGATTCGCCGTTCATGCGGTTGTGCCTCGTCCGACGGAATCTCCCTGTTTCGTCTGCCCTCCTCGTGACCCCTGCGCAATGCGCGGGAAACCCTTTTATCAGCACAACCTCATTAAGACAACGACAGACGCCAGGTGGAAGGGATGGGCCTTCTGGACACCATGTTCAACAGGGAGAAGAAGCTCCTTGAGCGCTCGAAGAAGGAGCTCGCAGCTTCGCAGTCTCTGGAGAATGCGGGCAGGAAGGCAGGAGCGCTGGCCGAACTGGACAAGACAAGCGCGATGCTCAAGGAAAACATGCTCTTCATTGGCAAGATGCGGCGGGACTTCTCCGCTGTCTTCTGCTCGCTAGGCAGCAGATATCTGCAGCATGGGGCCTTCCAGAAGGCCCTGGATGCGGCAAGGGTTGCTCTCCAGCTTGAACCGAGAAACATAGATGCAATGATCGTGGAAGGCAGCTCTGACTTCAAGCTCGGTTCCAAAGAATCTGGATTGGCAACTTTGAGAAATGCGGTTGCGGCCGCGCCAACATCTGAAAGCGCCTGGGCCACCTTGGCCGATGCACTCGACGCATCTGGCGACGTGGACGGATGCATCGACTCATACAATCGCGCTCTAGCCATTAACCCCGGAGGGCTGCGGTACTATGAGAGCATATTGAAATACTGCCCTCAGGACGTCGAACTGATCAAGAGGAAGGCGGAAGCTCTCACGAACATGCGCAAGTTCGAGGACGCAGCTTCGGCATACGAAGCGGGACTCGAGTTTGCCCCCAAGGATAAGGAGCTCTTCATTGGCAAGGCGGCGGCCCTTAACTCGGCCGGAAAGAGCGAGGATGCCCTGCGCGCACTCGCCAGCGCTTTGAAGATTGATCCCACGGACGGCTACTGCTTCGACAACATGGGCAGAATCCAGCACAAGCTGGGGAGGAACGACGATGCGCTCAAGAGCTTCAGCCGCGCCGCAGAACTCGAACCGGGCAACAAGGAGATATGGGACGAGCTCGGGGTCGTCCAAGAAGAACAGGGACTCCGCGAACAGGCTCTTGAGTCGTTCGAACTCGCACTCAGGATTGATCCGAACGATATGGATGTTCTCTCAAACAAGGTCGAAACCCTCCTGAGGCTCGGAAGATACCAGGACGTCGTTCCAACATGCGAAAGGATCTTGATACAGAATCCTCAGGACCAAATCACCATGCTCAACAAGGCCAGGGCTCTGGCTGCAACGGACAGGTTCGAAGAAGCCATGGTACAGACGGACGCTGCGCTCCGACTCGCTCCCAAATCCAAGGAGGCAATGAACATCAAGAAGGATTGCCTATCGAAGCTTGGAAGGCACGCGGATGTAATCGACTGGTGCAACAAGATCTTGGACTTGGATCCGAACGACCACGCGGCCATGCATGACAAGGGAATTGCCCAGATGAGATCCGGAAAGCCTCATGACGCCGTAAAGACTTTCGAGAAGGCTCTGAAGGCGGGCGCCGAGCAGCTGCCGATTCTCCAGAGCATCAAAGATGCCTACAAGGCAATGCAGCGGGACGACCACGTGGTTCAGACCTGCGACAGAATCATCGCGATTGACAGCAAGAACAAGTCTGCCTACTTCGATAAGGCCGTCGCGCTGGATAGATCGGATAGGTACGACGACTGCGTCACCGCATACAGCGCAGCCCTGAAGACTGACCCCAACAATCCTGATATCTACTACAACTTCGCCGCGATGTTCCTCAGACTTGGCAAGCCGAAAGAGGCGATCGACTACGCGAAACAGGGAATTGCGGCAGCTCCCACAAGCCCCCACCTCTGGAGAATAAGGGGAGAGGCTTCTTTCAAGGCCAGACTTTTCGAGGACGCCGCATCTGCATACTCGAAGGCGGTCGAACTTGACCCGAGCCACAAACAGGCCTATGTGAGCCTCGGCAAGTCGCTGATCGAGCTCAAGAGGTATGAACAGGCCCTGGCAGCCTTGGACAACGGGCTGAGGATAGATTCGAAGGACCCTGCAATCTGGTTCCAACGGGCTCTTGCACTCGAGTGGCTCGAGAGATACCCCGACGCCCTGACATCAGTTCGAGAGGCAATCACGCTCTCCCCTGCCCTCCCTGAGTTCAGGATCAAGGAAGGGCTCTACCTCACCAAGATGGGCAGGCCAGAAGAGGCATTAACGGCCTACAACGAGGCCCTGCGGATTTCGCCAGGCAACCTCCCGGTGCTCAAGGTCAAGAAGGACTTGCTGAAATCGGTCAAGAGGAGCGAAGAGGTACTGGCTGTGTGCGACGAGATCCTTGGCATCGACTCGAAGGACAAGGAGACCTGGGTGGACAAAGGAAGCGCCGCTCTCCTGCTCAAGAGGCCGAACGACGCCCTCGTGTGCTTCAACAAGGCCATCCAGCTGGAGCCTGACGACCTGGACACGTTGGAATTGAAGAAGATGGCACTGGTCGCGATGGACGACTCCGAACATGTGGTAACTGTCTGTGACCAGATTCTGAAACTGAGCCCGAAGAACAAGAGCGCTCTTGCAGATAGGGCGGGCGCCCTGGACAGGCTCGGCAGGGAGGAGGATGCGCTGGACAGCTATGAGAAAGCCCTGGCGCTGGACCCGAAGGACCTCTTTCTGCTGAATCGGAAGGGGTTGCTGCTCCTCGGAAAAGGACGATCGGCGCAGGCTGCCGAGATATTCGAGTACGCGATAAGACTGGATCCTAATCAACCGTTCGTGCTCAACAACAGGGGTAAAGCGTACCTGGATCTGAGGAGACTTGACGACGCGCTGGCGGACTTCAAAAGGGCCATCAAGATACTCCCGAACGTCGCTGAGTTCCACACGAACATGGGAAGGACCCTTGCAAGCATGGGGAAATTCGAGGAAGGCATCGGGGCCTTCTCCGAGGCCAGGAAACTCTCCCCGAGGGACGTATCAACGATGAAGTATGAGGGCATGGCCCTTCTGAAGCTCAACAGAGTGCCGGAAGCGATGAAGTCCTTCGACGAGGCGGTGCAGCTCGGGTCCACGGACAAGGACCTCTGGAAGAGCAGGGCCAAGGCATTCGAGGCTATTGGCAACAAGGAGGAGGCGGCGAAGTCCTATGTCAAGGCACTCGAGTACGACAAGGGAGACCAGGGCGCATGGTACCGGCTTGGTCTGCTCAACTTTGAGCTCGGGCGACATCCAGAAGCGATATCCTGCTTCGATAAAGCGCTGGACATCGACAGTTCTAACGCTAAGGCCTGGATCAGCAAGGGGTTGGCCCTGGAAAAACAGGACATTGTCGAAGATGCCGTCGGTTCCTACGACAGAGCGATCGGACTGGATGCGAACGATAAGGAAGCATGGAACCTCAAGGGGCTGGCGATGCTCAAGCTGAAGAGGCCGGAGCAGGCGCTCCGGAGCTTCGAGCACGCTTTGACCATCGACCCCTACTTCGAAGCGGCGGCTGAAGGGCGGAAACAGGCTGAGGAAAGCATTCGGAGGACGAGGATCGAGGATTACTCGAGGGCGATCCTCGAGTTCGAGTATGCGAATGGGAGACCGGCGACAAAGGAAGAGGCGTTCAGGGTCTGCGGGGTGCCCTATGCTTTCTTGGGGGATGTCTTGGACGCCCTAAGCGAGAAGGAACCGCTGAACCTCTCAGGTCTACCCAGGGAGGACTTCGACAAGCTCGAGAAGCTTTCGCGTGAGATACTGATCACAGTCATGGACAAGCGGGACCTCGCGGCCCATGGAATCAGGCTCTGCGATATAACGGTCAATTACCAGAATCTCAGCATCGCGGCTGCGAAGAGGGTAATGAGCTACGTCCAGGCGGTAGAACACTACGAGTTCAGCGCGAAGGTGGCGGATGAGCACACGGAAGTGTTCCTCAGGCAGGCGCTCGATCTTCCCAACGATGAGAAGACCGTCCTCGGCATAATCATGAATCTTGGCGTGGGACTGTACAGGGCGAGGCAGCTGGTGATCATCCTCCAGTCGTTCCAGGGGGCAGGTTTTGCAGCGCCGACAGTCCAACTGAGGTCAATCGTGAGCGAAGGCTATGGCAAGTACTCCTCCTACGAGGACAGAGCAGCCAGACGCGCACCTCCGGAGGGCACGCAGAAACGGACGAGGAGACCTGAGGAGGAGCCCGAGGAAGAGCTCGAGCCTGTCGAGCCTCGGCCGCGAAGATACTCGAGAGACTTAGAGGCAATCAGGGACCGCGGGCGAGAACCTCCTCGGGACAGGCAGAAACCGCAGCTGGAAAAGGGCGCGCCTCCTGAGGAGATACCATCTGACCTGGTGGGCAGAAGATGCTTGTTCCACGGTGGAATCGCAGTCGCGAGATGCGGCAAGTGCAAGGCTGTACTGTGCAAGGAATGCATACGGGGATCGGAACGATGCCCGCGCTGCAACACGCCGCTTGGTGCGCCTGGGGAGTCAGCGGAGAGGAGGAGGGCTTCGAGGGATCGACGCGGCGAGGAGCGAGAGGAAGAGCCGGAGGAGATTGAGGAGGAACGACCCAGGAAGAGAGGCCGGGAGCAGGACCGGTTGCAGAAGAAGAGGCGCGACGAGGAAGAAGACCTCTCTCGCCTGTAGGCGCGCCGCGAATAAATATATCTGGTTGCAGGGCTGTCATCGGGCGAAAGCGCCGAGGTGGAATCGATGGGGAGGATGGCCCGCGGTTGGCAGCTTACTAAGATGAGCTTGCGAGTAATCAGAAAGGACAAAGAAATACTGGTATTCCCAGTGCTGTCGGGACTGATCACGATAATGATTCTCGGATCTTTCTTTGTGGGGGTGTTGTTCACGGCCGGAGTCAGCGGCTTCGAGGACGCCACCTCAGAATGGCTTTTCTATGTCTACTGGATAGCATTCTATTTCGTCGCGTTCTTCGTGTCGATCTTCTTCAACGTTTGCATCATTGGGTGCGCCACAATACGAATGAACGGTGGAGATCCCACTGTCATGGACGGCCTTAGGATCGCGAAGGAGAACCTGGGCAGGATACTGGTTTGGGCCCTGTTCGCTGCCACTGTGGGCTTGGTGATAAGGGCAATACAGAATAAGGTCGGGTTCATTGGGAAGCTGATCATGGGGGGCATAGGAGTCGCTTGGACAATAGTGACGTACTTCGTGGTACCCGTGCTGGTCTATGAGCACCTTGGACCATTGGCTTCGGTCAAGAGGAGCGTTTCGATACTCAAGACCACATGGGGCGAAGCGCTTGTGGGCAACCTCGGTGTGGGCCTGATTTTCGGCCTGGCATCAATCCCCGGGATACTGCTGATCTTCGTCGGGATTACGGGTCTGTTCACTTGGGGGCTCGCGGCAGGCATCACAATCCTCGCGGTGGCAATAGTCTACTTATTGATCGTCGCGGTGATAGCATCGGCGGCAGAGACTGTTCTCGTGGCGGCCCTTTACAGGTTTGCCACCACGGGCAAGGTCTCCGAGGAGTTCCAGGGGTTCTCCTTCGACAGGCCTTTCGTCGCCTGAGCGTGGTCAGTATATCTAGCCGTGAAGCTTCCTGGTGAGCTCGGCGACCCGCTTGCCGTACCTGATGCAGTTCTGCTCGGCCCTCTTGTCTGGCTTCTCGATGGCAACGGGGCCGTAGTGGTCCCCTTCGTGGTCCCCGCAGACTACCATTCCATGTATCATTAGTGCCTCGAGAATAGCCATGACCGTTGTCTCATTGCCTCCGCCGACATTGGCACTCGACGAGAACGCGCCTCCAACCTTGTCCTGGAGCTTGCCGTGGAGTTTGATGCTCTTGTCCAACAGCTCCTTTATCTGGTATGATGGAAGACCGTAGTATGTTGGCGACCCGACCACTATGCCATCGTACTTCAGCAAATCATCCACCTTCACTGCGCTGACATCCTTTGTGTCGACCTCGACATCCGCATCCATCATGCCCTTCTGGATGAGATAGGCCATCTTCTTCGTGTTCCCAGACCTAGAGTAGTAGACTATCAACACCTTGACCATGTCGTCGCCACCTTCTTTCCAGGACCGTAGTTGGCGTTCTTGGCATAAACAATCGCCCGAACGCGTCCCCTTGAGCATCCGTCAGTCGAAGTCGATTAGAGAAGCATTCCCGATTACTACTCGCGGACTGAGGCAAGAGAAAATTGAAGAAGGTGGAACGTTCTCAAGGCACCGGGGGGCTGTTGGCAGGTGCGAGTCTGTAATAGGTGCAAAAGAGAGACAGAACAGATGTTCTGTCCCACATGTCACGTGCTCACGTACCCCCCTAGGCCCGCGGGGACGGCGCCGGTCTCCGCGATGGGAGACATATTCGAGTGCACAATCTGGCAGGGGCCAAACAGGGCGCGAGGAATAGAGATACCAGTGCACGAGCGAGATCGGTACTTCTCCAGAAAGCACGAGGAGGTCGTGCTGCAGATAGATGGGAAAAGGACCGTTGCGAAGCTGGGAGCCTCTTTTTGGAAAAAGCCCGCCGTGATAAAGAAATCCGTCGACGACGCGGGCAGGGACCAGCTCCTGAAGTTCTTCGAGAAGCACCACCTGCTCCCGCCTCAGCAGTCGATGAAGGAAAAGGGCATCGTGGACACTGTGATTTTCGAGGTTGTCTCGCCGACCGAGGAATTCAAGTTATCCCTGACCGAGAAGACGCAGGATGACGAGTCAGGACAAGAGAACAGCTAGATGACCTTCATCTTCCTTCCGATCTTCTCGAATGTCCCCAGTGCCTGATCCAGATCCTCGCGGGTCATGGCCGAATTCATTATCGTTCTTATCCGTGCTTTGTCCCTGGCGACCATCGGGAACACTATTGGCAGCGCGAAAACGTCCTCCTCGAACAGACTGGAGCTGAATCTCTTCGCGACGCCGCTGTCCCCCATCATCACCGGTATGATGGGTGTCTGGCTCTTCCCAGTGTCAAAGCCCAGTTGCCGGATTCCTTTCCGGAAGGAATCAGTGTTCGACCACAGGTTCTTCACGTGTTGAGGCTCCGTCTCAAGAACTTCCACTGCGGCGATGCACGCCGCAGCCACCGCCGGCGGGTGAGAGCCGCTCAGAAGCCACGTCCTGGATTTGTTGATGGCGAAATTGATGAGATCGCGGCTCCCGGACACGTGTCCGCCGACCACCCCGAACGCTTTCGAGAAGGTGCCCATCTCCACATGGACCTCGTTCCTGCCAAGTCCGAAATGGGAAACGATCCCTCGGCCTCCGTCTCCAAGGACGCCTTCCCCGTGTGCATCGTCCACATAGACCATCGCGCCGTGCTCACTTGCACACCTGGCGATCCCATCCAAGGGCGCGATGTCCCCGTCCATGCTGAACACGCCGTCCGTTATTACCATGATCCTCCGGTGCGTGGGCCTGTGGGATTCTGCGTCCCGAAGCACTATCTCCAAGTCCTGGACGTCGCAATGCTTGTACACGGTATGGTCCGCTTTCGACAGCCTCACACCATCGATTATGCTTCCGTGGTTGAGCTCGTCACTGACTATCAGGTCGCCTGCGTCCGCGAGCTGTGGTATGAGCCCTGCGTTTGCCGCAAAACCCGTCTGATAGACCAGGGAGGCCTCGGACTCCTTGAACTTCGCGAGCCTTCGCTCCAGTGCCATGTGGAGGTCCATGTTGCCCGCTATCGGTCGCACAGAGCCGGAACCCGCGCCGTGTGTTTGGATTGCGTTGACAGCCGCCTCCTTGACCTTGGGGTGATTGCTCAAGCTCAGGTAGTTGTTGGAACAGAGCATGAGCACGCTCTTTCCGTCTACAACGCATCTAGGGCTGCTTGGACCCTCCAACACCCGCAGTTTCCAGTCAAGATCGTTCCTTACAAGTTGGTTGTACTCTTCCTTGAGGAAGCCAACAGGGTCCCGGTCAGCCATGCTCTCACCATTCGGGCGAAAGTGAAACCTTTGCCGCCTTCTTGGTCCTGATAAGCTCCATGCCCTTCTCCATATCTCGAATGGGAAGTGTGTGAGATACGATGGATCCCAGCTTGGTCTTGAACCCGGGCATCCTCACAATCCCGTACATCCTGTGCCAGGTCTCGAACATCCTTCTGCCCGTGATGCCATAGACAACGGCGGACTTGAAGGTGATGGCATTGTTCACGTCAATGGTCACCGGATCACTGTAGAGACCGAGAATGGATACTCGGCCCCCCGGCGTGAGCAGGTCCAGCACGAGCTTGAGGGCAGGGGCGGCGCCAGACATCTCGAGGCACACATCCGCACCATCTTCATTGGTCTCGTCTCTCACCTTCTCGACCAGTAAGTCGTGCGAGGAAGATGCATCAAGCACCACGTCCGCCCCCATGGTCTTTGCAAGGGACGTCCGCACCTTCTCGCTGGCGAGTTCAGTGGCGATTACCTTCCTCGCTCCCATCACTTTCAGAATTGCGATTGCCATCAGGCCGATTGGCCCGCAGCCGGCGACGACCACGTTCTTCCCGCGTATGTCATTCACGCAGCCGTCCGGGAGGACTGTGAAAGTGGCGTTTCCAAGAGGCTCCATGAGGGATCCAAGCTTGGGATCCAGGCCTTCTGGCAGCTTCCGCGCATTCAGCTCTGGAAGGCGGACATACTCCGCGAAGACCCCGTCAGTGTCAACACCGAGGATCCTCATGTTCCTGCAAATGTGCATCCTACCCGTCCTGCACTGGTAGCAAGTTCCATCGACGATGTGTGTCTCCGCCGAAACCATGTCCCCCTTCCGGACGGTTTTCACGCCATTCCCCACCTGGACGACCTCTCCGCACAGCTCGTGGCCGAAGATGATGGGTAGCTTCTTCACGCGTTTTTGTGCCCAGTGGTTCCAGTCCCATATGTGAACATCGGTGCCGCATATCGAGGTGGTTCCCGTCTTGACAAGTACCTCGCCCTTTCCAATCGCAGGAGCGGGCACTTCCTCGATCTCCGCGCCTGGCGCCCTTCTCCTCTTCACAACCGCGTGCATCAGTCAAGCCTCGTTCTTCCTAGACTATGAGATGGTGGAGAAAACTGGACACTATTAAGGAATTAGGCGTTACCACTAGTTTCAGGTGCGTGGGATCGATCAGTGAGTTCCACCGGCTGGAGGTCCATAGTAGTAGAGACCGTCCTTCCCGAGGTCCTCGAACCCGATGCTCCTGTAAACCGGGTGCCCCACAGATGTCGCATGAAGCACACAGTAGTTGTACCCTAATCCCGCTGCCTCTTCCGCAGCTCTCAGGGTCATCGCGGCACCTATCCCCTTATTCCTGAATTTATCAAGCGTGCCAACGCAGTATATGCCAGCGACTCTTGGCGTGCGGAGCAGAAGCGACACAGCAGCCGGAGAACCGGACATCGAGCCCAAATACCTCTGGCAGTAATCCTTGCCGCATTTCATCAGGGACTTCTCAGCAGAACGCAGTATGCGGTCATCCGACTGAGGAACGTCAAACGCCCTGTCCATCGTGGACACGAACGATTCCAGGGATTTCTCGTCTTCAACCGGCTCAATTCCGAAATCGGCCGGAAGGGGCTTCCCCGAGGGCAAGTGACGGAGATCAAGGGACATCGCCGTGTTCTCAGCAACTAACTTGAAACCGTTCTCCAGCAGAGTCTTCCCGATATCGTGCGGTGTTGTTCTCGAATCGACGATCCACAGCCTGGGAACCCGCATTCTTGCGGATTCCTCGACTACACCGTGAACGACCTGATTCGCACCAGACCGGCTGAGCTTCGCGCCAAATATCGGGTTGCAGAGGGGGAACTGAGTGCCCATGACCATCCGCTTCACTTTCCCGTCATCTCTGAAATCCACGTTGGGGCATATGCTCCAGCGTCGCAAGAAGGCGTCCTGGTTCTCTTGCGTTAGTCTTAGAAGTGTATCGCCGCTCGCATTGGTCAAAGGGCGCTCCGCCTTGACTCTCTCAAACTCTTCGCTCAAGCTACCGCCCACTTGAAGCTGGTTACTAGTCAAGCCTCCACAATTTAATGGTTGCGGTGGGGGACACGAGAACCTAGGCCAGGTCTATCCTAACCCTCGCCTTTGGGCATGTGACACGGGACGCGCATCTCTTGAACAGCTCAGGATTCTCCGTATGGATGGGAACCACAACTTTCGCGCCTACCTGCTTCACCATGGAGAAGATCTCCTCCATGTTGGCATGGCCAGAGGCGTGGGCCTGTTGGAAATCAAGCTTCAGGTAGGATAACCAGTTCATCAGTATCTCCTCCCTGACGTCATCCTCTTCGAAGGGCTCGCTCATTGAGCGTATGAAGAGACTTCCTGGACTGGGGGAGACATCTATCAGTTCGGCCAGCTGTGAGAAGTCCGCATGAAACATGAGCTGATTCTGCTGCTTCGAAACGTATTCGGAGTTGACAACGTGCCTGTTGCTTCCCAGCATGCGGGCGTAGTGTTCCTCATAGCGATAAGGACGTTTCATGGCAGTGCGGACATACACCAGCATGTTCGGATCGCTCATCGGGTCAGGAACATTGATTCTTCGATCTCCCTTGAGCGACTCGAGGAGATGGGCAACCTTCGCGGAGACCACAAACTTCCTGCTGGTGCTCTTGGCAATGTCTCTGAATGTCCGCATGCGATCGACATCCTTGGGATAGAACGACACCACCGCGAGCTTCTTGCGCGAATTGATGAGAGACCGAGCGCGTTCCTCAACCTCCTTTTCTGATAGATCCTCCCTCGGGTCGCTGTCGGTGACCCTAGTGCCCTCGCATATGAATGCAATAGGACGCTCGGCGGAAGCGCGCTTGAGGAAATCGCGGGTCATATCCGATCTGGGTCCATGCATGCGAAGGTCTCCCGAGTACACTACGCATCCACGAGATGTGTGCACCAGGAAGCCGTAGGCTCCCGGGACGGAATGGTCGACATGTATCGGCTCCACTTCGATGCCTCCGACCTTTATCTTTGAGCCAGTCCTGAACTTCTTGTATTCTCTGTCGCCGAAATTGACTGCTTTCCCGCCCGTCGTCTCCCACGAATCACGTATTCTGTCCGCCGCTTCGCTCAGATGGACCGGAATGCCGAGGTCGGCGAATCTCGTGTGCCAGACATGATCGAAATGCATATGTGAGATGAAGATGGCGTCGAATTCCGGGGAGGTGTACTTGAGGTCGGTGTGGGCCAGGGCGTCCTTCTTGTAGAGGCCTTTGATGCGCGGAATCATGTCGAAGTGAAAGTAGTCCCTGAGGCCGAACCTGTCCCTCGGCCTGAGGAACTCGACGAAGTACTTGTCCGTCAAGCCAAATGGCTCTCCGAAGTCCAGGAATATCCTCGTATCCCTGTCCTCGAGGAGGATCTTGTTGCCTCCAATCTCGTTCGCCCCTCCGTACACGGTTATGCTAGTCATAAGAGAACCTGCCTGGATTCGTCGGCGCGGCACCTGATGCCTCTGCGAAAGCCATCAAGCTTTTGGTCATGACGGAGTCAGACTCGCATCTCCCATCCGAAAATCTGCCGTTGATGAACTCATCGAGGCTCGACACGCGTCCGCTTCTGTGCAGCTCGGACTCCGCGATGGCGGCGATCCTCAACCAGGATGGAAGCTCGAAGATCCCCTTTATCCGCTCCGCCTCTGCCCACTTGTTGTATGGCCTGTCGACAAGGATGGATTCGACGCCCACCTTCCGGACCGGGGACAGATCCAAGCCTGGCATGTCCCCGACCATCACCGCGTCTCTTCGCTCCAGGCCGCGGCTCTTGAGGAACCGATCGATCAGGACTCCTTTGTCCCCGTTCAGGAGTATTGAATCGAACAGCCCTCGAATCCCAAAGCGGTCGAGGAGCGCATCAAGTATCGCCTCTCTGTTGAAAGACGCGATGCACAGAGTCTCGGCTTCCGCCCGGATTTCACCGATTGCCTCGGCAACTCCCTTGTCCAGCTCGAAGTGTTCCAGTGCGCGTTCTGGTGAGGGATTCTCCCAGAAACTCCAATACGATTTCCCGGCACTGGGGACATACAGGGTGCCCTCTGCATCCAAGAATATATGCTTGAACTTGCGAGGGAGCCGATGATCCACGAATGGCAGAAGCTGACTACGCGATATTTGTCAAGAACCTGCGACGGTATCAATGCCCATCAGACGGTTTTTAGTATCATAATTGTTCTTACTGTCTGAAAAAAGATAAAAAGCTCGTGGCACATACAGTGTCGACAGTGAGGATATGGTTGCTGTCTTTGGAACGCTGGGGTTCAGGCCAAAGTCCCTGATTCCGACAATTCGATCGACCGCCGACGTCGACGAGGTGGTGGTGTATTGCGGGTCCGACAAGGCAGACCCCGGATCTGCAAAGAAGGTGGCGGAGGCGCGAAGATCTGTTGTCGAATACTGCAGAAACCTCAGGATAGCTATTGAAGTTGTGGATCTCGAAGATCCTTTCGATTTCAGGAGCATAGCGCTCAGGATTCGGGCGGATGTCAGGAAACGCAAGCAGGCCGGCAAAGACATCGGCGTCTTCAACATAGCTGGGGGGACAAGGCCGACCTCCTCGGCAGCTCTCCTCGTGTGCATGCTCGAAGGGATACCAACCGTGTATGTCCACGACGTCACCTACCAGGAGATAAGGCTCCCACTGCTCAGGATGGAGTACAGCCAGGTGCTCTCTGGAATGGAACGAACCATACTCGGTATCCTCGTCAACAACAAGGGCGGTGACCTTACCGAGGTGGAGCTTGCGAAGCTGGTCGGCAAACACAAAGCGACAGTCAATCATCATCTCCGTAACCTCGTGAAGAAAGGAGCGGTGCGACTGGAGAGGCACCCCAAGGATTCGAGGAAGAAGATCGTGAGACTGGAGGAGTCCACCGAGCTGCTCTTGGGTGAGGCATGATGAGGGTTCTTGTATCCGCATACGAGGATGGTGACCTCGAGAAGGTACTGCTGGCGATGCGCAGCCTCCCCTACGACCAACTTGTCATAGTTGGCCAGGGGAACTCTGCCGAGTCCAAAGGACTCGAGACGATCAAAGAGCTAGAGGAAATGGCCGGACACATGGTGATAGTAGAGACTCTTGCTGACACAGAGTTCTTGCCCCTTGTCGATGCCTTCACGGAGCTGATCAGCACGTACTCCACTGACGCAAGAACGAGGACCAGGAACCGCGTGACACTGAACATCAGCGGAGGCTCCAGGCTACTAGGTGCGGCGTCTCTTTTCGCCGCCTTCCGACTTGGCGTTGAGGCATACCACTGCGATGGCACGGTCACAAAGCTCCCGATCATGAAAGATGTCAGGCCTACCAGCGTCTTCACAGAGGCACAGACGAAGCTATTGTGCAGCCTGTGCCAGGATTGGCTCACGCTGGACGAGATCGTCGCCCGGGCCAAACCCCCAAGCAGGCAGGCTGGAGAGAGAGTGCTGAGGGAGTTGCGCAAATACGGCCTCCTCAGAGCCAAGGTTGAGGGGGGCAGGATCCTTCTTGCCCTGTCCGACGCGGGGGCGGAGGCCCAGAGGATCGTTCACATAGCAGAGCCCGGATAGACCCGAGTACATCAGGACCCGATATCCTCTCCGCCTTCGAGCACCTGCTGCGCGAGCGTGTAGATGTCTTCCAGACCTTCTCCTGTGTCTGCACTGACGGGAACGATCCGCCCTCCTGCGCCGATGGTCTCAAGCGCCTGGAGGAACTCGACGCTCACGTTGGTCTGGGCGTCCACCTCTTCCTCTGTGAGGGAGTTGAGCAACGCGTAGAAATCCTCGCTCCAAAGCTGAATCCTTTCCCTCTCTTTCTCGGACAGGAGGTCGGACTTGGACAGGAGCGTCAGCATTGGCTGTGACAATCTGAATTGGACCGTCGCGGCCAACATAAGAGAGGAGACGTATCCGTTTGGGCTCCTGGCGATGGCCGGATCGAAGAGATATGCGATGACTGCAGACTCACCGCTCAGCTCACTGAGAACGACCTTGCTGCTCTGCCTGAAGGTGAAGAGCTCCATCTGGCCTGGAGTGTCGAGAAGGACGTAGTCGGTGTCAAATCCGGAAATGACTTGCGCGACCTCCTTGATGTTCAGTGCCATCATGTCAGCGGCCGCGATCTGAGCTCCGTTCGGTCCCAGGCCATACTCCTCCATTATCTCATTGAGCCTCACCCAATCGCGTATGTCGACGTCGGGCGGATAGAGGAGGTTCTCCGCCCCTGGATCGAGATTGACCGTGATGCCGTCGTAACCCTGGTTCTGAAGCCAGAGCTGAAAGGCATGAGTCAGAGTGCTCTTGCCGCAGCCCGCCGTACCTACGAAATAGACATGCTTGGCAGCCATTCCCGACATCTCGCTTGCAAGACGGTGAACGATATCCTACTCATAAGATATCTGTTCCCTTCATATGGCTTCGTTCTGCCAATCTGATGGATCTCAAGAGTCAGCATTATGACCCGCCACGAGGTGAGAAGAAGCGGGCCTGAAGGGATTCGAACCCTTGACCTTTCGGTATCTCTTCAGCCCTTACACAAGAACCGAGTAAGAGCCGATTGCTCTACCTAGCTGAGCTACAGGCCCGCAGGTGCGCAGAATATGGTCACCGTTAATAAAGCTATCGTGGAAACGAATGAAATCGGCGGCATCTGGCTCGGACCGTTGGAACACTGTGTCTTTCCGGGAAAGAGCCATGCACATGACTCCCCATGATGGAGAAAAAACGGAGATGGCACTCCCCCGGAGTCCCTACTTCTTGGAGAACTCCTTGACCATCTCGTCGAGCCGTTTAGCGACGGCGGGATCAAGGGGTTCGGGCCTGTGAGTCCTCAGTATCTCTTCCACTTTCTCCCCTGCGGCCCTCATGGGATCCTTGCTGCCCTTCTTGACCCACATGTCGTAGGGATCGCTGTCCCATAGCATGGGGATCATGATGTCCTTTGTGTGCTTCAGCGTGTGCATCTGGGAAAGATAACTCCCTCCAATCCCGACCTTCTTGATCAGGTCCAGGGCGAGAGTCTCCTGGTTCACCTCGAAGCCTTTGAAGATGGTGACTACCATGCGCGCTATCTCGTGGTCGAGAAGCAACTGCTCGTAGGACAGCAGCGTGGAACTGTCAGGGACGCCGAAGCCGTTGACAACCTCTCCGCCAACCCGTGCGCAGTCCATCGCCATCGTGGTGTTCTCAATGCACGCCTGCACTCCTGGTATCTTTGCGCCAGAGCCAAAGCCACCTACGGAGTCAGGAAGCTTGCAGTACCGTGCCATCTGGACGGAGCCGGAACAAAGGAGGGTGCTCTCCGCGGCACCGCCCATGTAAGACCCGGTCCTGGGATCCATGCTGGAGAGGACGGAACCGTACAGAACCGGCGCGCCTGGCGAATACGCCTGCATGATGCACACGGCCGCGAGTGTCTCAGCGTGATTCACGACCAGATCACCAGCGGCGGTGGCAGGCCCGCTCACGCCCGACTGAGCCATGCCTGTTATGTGTATGGGCACGTGATTCTCGGCCCAGACCATCGCCGCGTCCGTGGCCGTTCCGTCAAGCATGAAAGGTGACATGGTGCACAGCATGGCCGACACGTAGTGCCGTTTCCTGAGCTCCTCAAGGCCACCAACCACCTCGGCCGCCATTCTGACCTGGGTCCTGGCCTCCTCGACCGTGGTTGTGGATTCCGACAGAAGATGCTTCTCCGTGTTCATCATGGCAACTTTCATCCCGTTCACCACATGGTCCTTCTCAGGCAGATCTGATGCAACCACCATCGGCTCGTAAATGCTTACGAATGGGAGATAATCACTGATGACCGTGGTCTTCCTGATATCCTCAAGAAGGGGCCTTCTGCGAGTTTGGTTCGCAGAATCCCAGACCGAAATGCCACAGCCGTCAGTCGTGTAGTAGCTGTGCGTTCCGTCCATCGGCAGGTCGAACTCCTTGGACCTGCCCGCAAGGACAAAGGAGCTTGGAGCCTTGCTCACAAGGAATCCCACAAGATCGTGAGGGAATCTCACATCTGGACCCCTGTCGTCAACTATCGCGCCTGCGCGCTTCAGCACCGCACGGGCGTTCTCACTGTGAACCCTGATCCCGACCTTCTCCATTGCCTCCAAGGCCGCCTCGTGAATCATTCGCTTGTCGTTCTCACTCATCGTGTCAACGGGCTTCCGTATCCTGAACTTGTCCGCAAACTGCGCCATGTCTCTCACTTCCTCCGGGTACTGCTAGTGCATGATATGCTTGCGACTGTATCAATAGCTAAGGTTTCTCGAGGGCGAGCTTTGCCCTCGTGCGATTGAATAAAAGTCATCAACTACGTTTCTCGAGGGAGTCTGCACCGATGCTCTTGGTGTATTCCCTGAGCATGCTATCGATATTCTTACGGGCCTCTGGCTCCAGTGGCTCCGGGGTGTGCGAGTTCAGCAGCTCCATCATGCGTTCCTTCGCGCGCTTCTTGGCATCCTTCGACCCCAGTTCCAGCCACTTCCTAGTCGGATGTCTGTCGGTAAGCCCAGGAACCATGTGCTCCTGCCTGAACCGATTCATAGTGTTCATGTTCTTCAGGAAGTTGCCCATAGGCCCGACCTTTGAGATGACATCCACAGACAGGGTCTCGTCGGAAATCTCTATCCCGCTCGCTATTCTTGCAGCATTTGCGGCGATCTCGTCATCGATCACGGCCTGGACCGGCGAGAATATCTCGAAGGCGTTCGTAGAGCCGACGAATAGGTCTGAGAAGTCCGCCCCAGCGGCGACGGCGGCGAATGCCGCGAAGCTCTTTTCGTAGTTCGTCTGCGCATCAGTCGTCTTCGCATCGCTCTGGACACCCATGTTGCTCGGGAGTCGGTAGTATTTCGCAAGCTGAACCGCAGCAGCTCCTATGAGCGAGAACTCTGGAGATCCGGTGGCTGCTGTCCCGTGCTTCATATCCAGCGGACAGGACACCGACCCGTAGATGATCCTCGGCGACTTGGTCACGCAGCTGGAGATGACTATCGAGCTCAGGATCTCCGCATTCTGCTGTACCAGCAGACCCGCCAGGGAGACGGGGGCGGTTCCGCCCGCGAGAGCCATGACCGTGACGAAGACTGGCTGGTCCATCCGGGAGTAGCCCAGCAGGACTTCGAGCATGGTGCGGTCATGCCCAAGGGGGCTTATGGGATCAACATAGCCAGGGAACATCGGTCTCTTTCGGAGCTTCTCTCTGTCTCCCAGCAAGGCGTCCGCCAGTTTCATCGTCATCTCAACGTCTGCACCGTCGGTGCTGCCACCGTATGCACACTTGGAGGAGTTGATCAGTCCCGCTGCCATCGTCACGAGGGCATTGTACTGCTCAGGAACGTCAAACATGTATGTAGGAACATAGGCTATGTGGATATTCGGAAGCGCGTCCAAGAGACGGCAAACCGTAATTCCATCGGCGAGCATGGGGCTCCGTATCTTGTCCGTTTCAGGATCGAGATAGAGGAGGCACTGAGCGCCGGGCCCGTTCTTCGTACGCCCGTCGACGGCCGTGATGTCGTTCTTCTTGTTCCTGGCACAGAGCTTGAAATTCCTCTTGCAGCTCTTGACCGCTTCCATCACGACAGACTCAGGCATCTTCACGGTCTTCTTCCCCTCGTCAACCTCTAGCCCCTTCTCCTTGAGCAGCCCAAGAGTCTCAAGCGAGTTGACAAACACGCCTGTCATACTGAGGACTGTCATTGTCGCTCCGTGAACTGCCTCAACATCGCTCTTGTCCAAAACCCTCAGCATGCTCTTCTTCGAAACCATGGTGCCACACTCCGGGGCATGGGGGAGATCCCTGAATCGCGTGTGCCCTAGTGCTGATTTTGAGGGGCAATAGGATTCTACTACATAAAATAGTCCAGTCGCTACCGCAGACTGACGATGGGAAGGGTTTAAGCCGCAATCACCATTCCTCACAACTGGATGCACGAGATATCCGTCGCGGTTCTAAGTAGCGGGAGCATCGGCAACTCAATACTTGTCTCAGGCTCTGGGTCCAACGTGCTGGTCGATGCAGGGATTTCGTGCCGCGACCTGGAGCGCAGATTGTCAAGCTTCGGCGTGCAGCCAACTCAGATTGAGGCTGTCGTATTGACCCACGAACATACAGACCACGTGAGAGGGGCGAGGAGATTCTGCACGCAGTATCGAGTTCCGGTCCTGGGAACACGCGGCACCCTCGCGCTCGTGACGCTGAACGGGCTCGAGACTAGGAACATCACACCGAAGGAGCCTTTCTCAGTCGGGCGGCTAGGCTTCACTCCCTTCAAAGTCCGTCACCTGGCAGCTGATCCTATTGCGCTGACCGTGTCCTCAGGCACAGCGAAGGTCGGCATCGCCTCGGATCTCGGAAGCGTTACCCCTCTCGTCACTAAGCACATGACGGATTGCGGACTGATGTTGGTCGAGGCCAATTACGACGACGACATGCTGACGGCTGGTAACTATCCTGATTTCCTCAAGAAGGCGATTCGAAGTGACCACGGACATCTGTCGAACCGCGATGCTGCAATCCTCTCATCAAAGGCTGCGGACGACAGGACAAAGAAGGTGGTACTGATACATCTCAGCAGAGAGAACAACACTCCGGAGAAGGCAAGACTAGTTGTGGAGACGAGCCTTGAGGCACGAGGCGTGAAACCGAGCGTCGAGGTGTCTGAGCATGGATGCAGCAGCGGGCCACACAGGCTAAGCTGATCCGACAATCCTGGCCTTCCCATGCGATACTAGTGTGTTGGCGATTTCCTTTGGCAGGGACACGATGTCTTCCTTTCTCAGCTTGTAGTCCTTGTCCACGCCAGCAAACGTCGGGACGTCCTCGAGGACCCTGACCAGCACCAGGTCATGCGCGGCCTCCAACTCGTTTGCCCCTGCCTCCTTAGCCTCACATACTTTCTTGGTAGGGGCCTCCGGAAGGACTGCGACATCTTTGGGCACGGAGAATCTGGGCCCGAGTTCCTCGAAGTCGGAATTGGAGTCCTTGTGCGCTCCCAGGACGGAGGTCAGGCTCTCATACAGCACGATCTCGTCCGGCGTAAGGTTCGACGTGTCCGGGTTGTCGCCTGCCACCCTGCGCAGCGCAAGCAGCGATATCTTCCTGAGCCTCAGCTCGTAAACCCGCTTCGCCTTTTCGATTGCCTTCTTGAGTTGATCGTTCAGCATCATGCTAGCCTGAGACATGGGGTTCAGTGCCAGCTCTCGTTCGCTTCCTTTCCTCAAGGTCTTGATATACGAACGTATCTTCTCATAAAGTGCATGATCGACCTTCGTGAGCTGAGCGGATTTGTTCTCCTGTCTGAAGAGGCCCATGATGTCCTCATAGCTCATATCCCCCCTCTCGCCGGCCATCAAACCATAGCATACAACGGAGACGTATTTTATGTTTGTGAACTCCCTCCACTACATGCAGCAAAACGCGATTGCCGTGCTGCTTCAACATGGCGACCGAGTATGACGAGCAGAGAGTGCGTTGTCCCAGCTGAGGACGGTTCGATTCTGATTGTCGAGGTTACGGCCGGGGCGGCTGAGACGTCGCTAGTTGGCGTTAACAAGTGGAGAGGGTCAATCCACATAAGAGTAGCTGCCGAGCCGAGAAAGGGAGAGGCGAACGACGAGCTGATCAGGTTCGTTTCGGCATGGCTCTCCGTTCCTGAGAAGTCGATTTCGATCGTGAAGGGGAGGAAATCGTCGAGGAAACAGGTCCACGTGCCAGTGGATCCTGCCTCGATCAGGAGACTGCTGGGAGGGAGATGAATGCCGTCTCCCGAGAAGCTCCTCGAACGGCTGAAGGACATGCAGACCGTGATTGATGAGCTCATTGACCTCAGCGAGACGGTCCCGGTTATCGTCGAGGGAAGAAGGGACGTCCAGGCACTCGGCAGGATCGGAGTTGTTCACAACGTCCTCCCGTTGAACAAGGGAGTGTCGATCTTCCAGTTCTGCGAACAGATATCTATGGAATTCAGAGAGGCAATCATACTGACAGATCTAGATCATCGTGGAGGGAAACTAGCGCGTGCCCTGAAGGAGGGACTCAGCGCCAATGGAGTCCGGGCTAACGAGAAGATACGTTCACGGATTGCGCTCGTCTCCGCGAAGGAAGTCCGGGACATAGAGAGCCTGCCCTCCTATCTGGAACGACTGCGCAGCAAATCACCAGAGAAGGACCGATGAGATGCCCCAATCTCTGGGAAGGCATACCTCAAGCACATCGGCTCCGCAGATTCAGACTGTGATTTGAACGCGGGTTGGGGGAAAAAGGATTTAGAGTAGCAACCCAATCAAACGAGCATGGCACTCTCCTCATGCTCGCTGGAGATGCTGAACTACCTCCGCCTGAAATCCGTCGAGGAGCTTTTCAAGGACATACCTCCCAAGGTCAGAATCAGCGGCCTGAACATCCCGGAGGGACTATCTGAGATCGAACTGCGAAGAGAACTCGATGCCGTGATGTCAAAGAATGTGCCTGCATCCTCGATGCCTTGCTTCCTGGGTGGAGGAATATACAACCACCACATACCAGCTGCAGTCCGGACGATAACATCAAGATCTGAGTTCATCACTGCCTACACTCCGTACCAGCCCGAGATAAGCCAGGGAATGCTGCAGGCGCTATTCGAGTACCAGTCATTCATGACCGAGCTGACAGGGATGGACGTAGTCAACTCGAGCATGTATGATGGATCGAATGCCCTGGCAGAGGCCATACTGATGAGCCACAGGATATCTGCTGGCAAGAGATTCCTGATAAGCCGAGCTGTCAGTCCGGAGAAGAAGGATGTAGCCAGGGTCTATGCAAGAGGCGCGGACATAGAACTTGCAGAGGTGATGTACCATCCCGAAACCGGCCTCGTCGACTTGAATGACCTCTCAGCGAAAGTGGCAGGAGATGTGTCCGGATTCTACTTCGAAACGCCCAACTTCTTTGGTCCGATCGAAACCCAGATCGGCGAGATTCGCAGAATCCTGAAGGACAAGGTCATGGTCGTAGGAGTCAATCCAATGGCTCTGGCCCTCCTGAAACCCCCCGGGGAATTGGGAGCCGACATCGTCGTGGGGGATGCTCAGGTATTCGGCTGCCCCATGAACCTGGGTGGACCGACAATCGGATTGTTCTGCTGCAAGGAGGAGCACGTGCGGAAGATGCCGGGCAGGCTCATAGGCATGACCACGGACGCCGAGGGCCAGCAATCGTTCTGCATGACTCTTCAGACGAGGGAACAGAACATCAGACGGAGCAAGGCTACGTCCAATATCTGTACGAATGAGGCGCTGCTTGCCGTATCTGTCGCGGCCTACCTCGCTCTTGTCGGCAGGAATGGGCTAAGGGAGATTGCGGCCACAAATGTGGAGAACATGCGATCTCTGTCCCGAAGAATCAGCACCGTCAAGGGCTTTGTGTCACCGAAGTTCCGGGGGCCGCATTTCAACGAGTTTGTCGTCAGCTCTGAGCTCAGCTCGAAGGAGATTCATGAGGGATTGCTGGGCCGTGGCATTCACGGAGGCCTGGAACTTGACCCACAGTTCCCCGAATTGGAGAACTGTGCGCTGTATGCAACCACGGAGATGCACTCCGAGTCAGATCACGATCGGTTGCTCGCGGCGTTGGAGGAGATGGCATGAGATACCACCAGGCACTACACGAGGTTCCTTTGATCTTCGAAGGCTGTGACAGGCCGAAGGACGAAGAGCCGTTCGACCCAACGCTGGGTGGCTACCTGCCCATGGATATGGTCAGGGAAGATCTTGGCATACCCGACCTCACGGAGAGGGACGTCGTCAAGCACTTCGTAAACCTGTCCCAGATGAACTTCGGTGTGGACAACGGGATGTACCCGCTCGGTTCTTGCACGATGAAGTACAACCCCAAGATATGCGACGAAATCGTCACCTGGAAGACTGTCGCGGACATGCACCCGCTTCAGGATCCATCCACGATCCAAGGCTCTCTGAGGCTCATGTACGAGCTTGAGAGGCTGTTGTGCGAAATAGCTGGCATGGACGCGGTATCGCTGCAGCCGGCTGCCGGGGCGCAGGGCGAGTTCACCGGCGTACACATTGTGCGTGCATTCCATGAAGCGAATGGCGAGGTCAGGAAAGAGGTCATAGTCCCGGACTCCGCGCACGGCACCAATCCTGCAAGCGCTGCGATGGTAGGCTATGACGTCCTGGAGCTGCCGTCCAGGGAAGGGCTCGTGGACACAGAAGCTCTGAAGGCGGCGGTGTCGAAGGACACAGCAGCATTTATGCTGACCAATCCGAACACGCTCGGACTTTTCGAGAAGAACGTGAAGGAGGTTGCCGGGATTATCCACGACTCGGGTTCGCTCCTCTACTATGACGGCGCGAACCTCAACGCGATCATGGGGAAGACTTCGCCGGGCAAGATGGATTTCGACATCGTGCATTTCAACCTGCACAAGACCTTCGCGACTCCTCACGGTGGCGGAGGGCCCGGCGCAGGTCCCGTTGGAGTCAAGGGCAAGCTGGAGGAATTCCTGCCCGTGCCGAGAATCCTGGAGCAGAACGGCCAGTTCTCCCTTGACTATGATCGGCCAAAGAGCATCGGGAAGGTAAGGGCGTTCTTCGGCAACTACGCTGTGCTCGTGCGCGCGTATGCGTTCATTCGAATGAATGGCGGCAATGGACTCACCTCAATCTCAGAAAACGCCGTCCTGAATTCGAACTACCTCAAGGAGCGCCTCAAGGACGATTTTGAGCTCCCGTACGGGGACCTGAGGAAACACGAATTCGTGCTCAGCGGCCGCCCACTAAAAGCGAAGGGGCTGAGGACCATTGATTTCGCAAAACGCCTCCTGGACCACGGGTTCCACGCACCTACGATATACTTCCCCCTGGTTGTTGACGAAGCCATCATGATCGAGCCCACGGAGTCGGAAACCAAGGAGACTCTGGACAGGTTCGCAGATTCGTGCAAGGCGATTCTTAAGGAAGACCCTGAGCTTCTGAGGACCGCTCCTCACAACACGGCCAGGAGAAGGCTGAACGAGGCAAAGGCCGCGAGGGACATGATATTCAGCTGGCGCGACTACCTCGAGAAGAAGGAGGCGCCTGCCAGACAGGAAACCGGTGTCACCCGCGCTTGAATCTGGCACAGATCAAGGTTCTGGTGCTCGTCACACCAGGTATGGTCCTGATCTTGCCGATGACCTCATCACAGAGCACATCGTAGTCCTTCGTCTCCATCCTGACTATGTAGTCGAACTGACCAAATAGTTGGTGTACCTCGGACAGTCCAGGGATGGTCCTGAGCTGCTCGAGAACGCTATGCTCCTTCCCTGTAGCAGTGGTAATCAGCACATATGCGACTGCCAGGATCCCACCAGATTCAGGCCATAACGTGATTGTCTGTACTTATAGTCTACTGGATGGGGCGTTTTAAGGCCTTTGGGAAAGGTTATCTACGGAAGGGCCTAATTCGACTTGAATATCATGTCGGGGCTTGTTGTCCTGGAAGGCATTGACGGATGCGGAAAATCCACGGTTGCCGAGCTCGTGGCAGCAAGGCTCGGCAAGAGGGCCTGGCTGACGCAAGAGCCCACGAATTCCTGGCTGGGCATGGCCGTCAGGAAGGGGGACAAGGCGCAGACAAGCCCTTACACAGACGCACTCCTCTTCATGGCAGATCGCGCCCAGCACACGCTCGAGATATCCAGGAAGATAAGCCATGGGAAACTGGTGGTGTGTGACAGGTACTACCACTCCACGGTGGCGTATCAGGCCGTCCGTCTTAGGGATGTCTTCGAAGGCGACGCCTTCGAATGGCTTCTCAGATCGAACCTGGGCATATCCCTGCACCCCGACCTGACAGTGCTTCTCACAATCCCTCCCAAGCTTGGGCTACTTCGCATCGCGAAGAGGAAGAAGCTCTCTAGGTTCGAGAAAGAGGGGTTTCTCCGCGAAGTCCACAGGAATTACCTCAAGCTCGCCAGGCTCGACCGATCCATCGTCAAAGTCGATGCCCGTCAGGATATCGACACCATCGTGGAGCAGGTTCTCAGCCTCATCGAAGAGAGGAACATTTAAGACGCCATGAACTGTCATGAGGGACGACATGCACCCAGCAGAGAACATCAGAGGGTCCAAGAGCAACAAACTCAAGGGGCGCAAGATAGTACTCGGAGTCACCGGGAGCATCGCTGCGGTTGAGACCGTGAAGCTCTGCCGCGAGCTGATCAGGAACGGCGCAGAAGTCCATGTGGTCATGTCGAAAGATGCGCAGACGATCATACACCCATGGGCGCTCGAGTTCGCCACCGGAAAGCCTGTGACGATCGAGATCGACGGAAGGGTCCAGCACGTTGCCTTCTGTGGAGATGTGCCCGACAAGGCAGACCTGTTGCTGATAGCCCCTGCAACTGCCAACACCATCTCGAAAATCGCATGTGGAATAGATGACACCTCAGTCACAACCTTCGCCACAACGGCGCTCGGCAGCAAGATCCCTATGATTGTGGTTCCTGCCATGCACGGAACGATGTTGGCGCACAGCATCCTCCAGAAGAACATCGAGAGGCTCCGCAGCATAGGAGTCCTGGTCCTCACCCCCAAGACGGATGAATCGAAAGCCAAAATGCCTTCGATAGACTACATCGTCTCGTCCGTGATATCCGCGGTCGGCAAGAGAGATCTCGTGGGCAAGAGGGTCCTGGTGATCGCTGGCTCCACCGAGGAACCCATCGATGACATAAGGGTCGTGACGAACAGGAGCTCGGGGGAGACGGGAATTGAGCTCGCGAGGGCGGCCTACGAGAGAGGAGCCAATGTCGATCTTTGGATGGGGAGATGTGATGTCGAGATACCTGATTACTTGAAGACCACCAGGTTCTCGAGTTTCAGCAATTTAGCTACGATGTCGAAGAAGATCAGGCACGACGTCGTTCTTTTCCCTGCGGCCGTGTCTGATTACTCGCCAAAGAAGGTCAGAGGCAAGATCTCCTCAGACAAGGAGAGTATCACTTTGGTCCTGAGAAGAAATCCGAAACTAATCGGAGATATGAAGGCCAGACTGTTGGTGGGATTCAAAGCCCAGGCGGGGGTGAAGGACGAGGAGCTCGTAAGGCAATCGCTCCAATTGCTCGAGAGATCTCGCTGTTCACTTGTTGTAGCTAACAGCGTCGAGCATGTGAAGCGCGGGTGGACCCGCGTTATCCTTGTAGACAAGAACGGAACGGTCGAGCGGCTCGAAGGCACCAAGTACGAGATCGCGGACAGGATCCTAGACTCGGTCGCAAGGATGATGTGATGAGGTCATCGGCATTCTGTCCAGGGCATGTCACGGGATTCTTCGAAATATGCCCTTCTGAAGAGATACTCTCCATGGGCTCACGCGGTGCAGGAATGTGCCTGTCGCTTGGGGCGACATCACATGTCTCGGCCAAGGAAGACGAGAAGCAGAGAATCGAAGTCAAGCTTGACGGCAGGTCAAGCCGGGCACCGGTGACCAAAGCTGCCGTGAAGTATCTTCTGGGGAATCGCAGGCAGTCAATCAAGATATCAACACAACTTGACCTCCCCCAGAGCCAAGGACTTGGCATGAGCGCGGCGGGCGCACTGTCGGCATCACTCGCATTGTCGGACATTCTCGGAGAGAACAGGCAGCGCGCGTTCGAGGCAGCTCATGTTGCGGAGATTCGATGTGGGAGCGGACTCGGAGACGTATCGGCGCTGTACCGTGGGGGAATCACTGTTCGAAGAAAGCCAGGACTCCCACCTCGAGGAGAGGTGTTGCGGATAGGCGGAACCCCGGAGGTAGTCCTTGCTGTGATCGGCAGAAGAATCCTGACGAAAAGCGTCTTATCCGACCCTGCGAAGAGGGCGGCCATAAACAGGGCTGGCGCAAGGCGGGTTGATGCCATCGTTTCGGACAGGAGCCTGGGGAGACTCATGGAGCTCTCCGCTTCCTTTGCTCTCGAATCCGGCCTCGCGTCGCACCGCGTCCGAGAAGCTATGAACGCGTCCTCGAAGCTGGGATCCTCGAGCATGGCAATGCTGGGCAACTCGGTGTTTGCCATCGGAGACTCAAGGGGCCTCGCCAGGATTCTCGACGATTTCGGCCAGACCTTTGCATGCTTGGTGGATTCCAGGGGACCCAGGTTGACCTAGCCCCTATCTCCGAACCCCTTTTCTGTAGCCGCAGTGATTGCAGAAATTCGCATTGGCTTCCCAATGAATCCCGCACCGCGGACACGTCTTGGGGTGACCGCATTTCGAACAGAACACGCCATCAACTGCCCATGGAGTATTGCACGAGGGGCACTTCTCGGGAGTCTTGGCTTCTGCCTCGCTGGCGTCGACAAAGCCATCTCCTCCACAGGTCCTGCATCGAATCGATCCTGTTGGGTTGGGCAACATCGAGATGCCAGCGCACACCTTGCACCTTCCGCTTCCCCGGCACTCTGGACAATGACCCGTGCCACCGCAAGCCATACACCTGCTGAACAAGATCCTGCCCGTTCCTCCACAGGCGGAGCAGTGGCCGCTGCTGCAGTGAGATGTGAGCACAGGTCCGCTCAGACCACCCTGGGTCTGGGCCGAGAAAGACCACGTGCAACGTCCGGAACCGTGGCACGAATAGCAGACTTCCAGCTTACCGGCTCCCTTGCATACCCCACACTGGACTCGCTTTCTCTCAGGTGCTCCAGAGACGAGGAACTCCGCCCCACAGTAAACACAGTGGGCCTTTGTGAGATCTTCCGGAAGCTTCAGATCCGCCCCACATCTCGGGCATACTGCTGGGACGAGCTTGACTTCGGCCATGGTGAATCCTCCTCTTGTTAGGGTCGGATGTCAGTAGGATATTCCCTATTTCTAGATTTATCGTTGGATTACCCGTATGAGGCGCATCCAACCGTTGACCCAGCAATGTCACTCATACAGCGTGAAGAGCCTGTCATCTCCGCCGACATCGAAGAGCCCGATCCGCGCGCCCGCGTCAAGCCATCCGTGCGCGTAGTTGACGCACGCGAATGCGTTGACCATATCCCCTTTCGATGCGAACGTCCTGGCGTCCTCGTGATAAGCTTTGGCCATGTTAAGGAAGTCATCGGCGAGCTTCCTCCCGAACGAACGGTCGGGAGCTGCGATCCTGAGCTTCCCAAGGGCCTCTGAGGTGATCGATATGTACCTCCGAACCTTGTCATCGGTAAGAACGCACTCGCTGGAGACCATCTCTACATCCTTCTCGAAGGGATGACCTCAACGCTTTCTCCGCCGTGCTTCGACTCCCTGGGCCTGATCTCGACAAGCAGCGGGAAAGCGAGCCCTCCGCCCGTGATGATGGCACTGCCAATGGGGAGCCGCTGAATCTCGTCCTCCATGCCCTCTGTCAGCCCCTCGATGGAGGCAGCGATGGCCTTCAGGTCGTTGGGATTCGTCACCTTGAGGATGATCTGTGTATTGCACTGGCTCAGCACGTTCTTGTCTACCTTCGCGGCTCGCTGTGTGATGATTGTAAGGCCCAAGCCGAACTTCCTGCCCTCTGATGCGATCGTCCTGAACACCTTGGAGCAGGCCACTAGCCCCTGCTGAGGGCAGAAATTGTGGGCCTCCTCCACCACCAACATCATCGGTGGCAGTTTTCCGACCTTCCTGAGCTCGAACAGGGCGTTTCCCACCCTGTTCACGATGAGTTCCTGGATGTCCGGGGGGGTCCCTCTGAGGTTGATTATAGTGGTCTTGCCTTTCTGGATCAGCTCGTCTATCTTCGTCCCTTGGTCCGCGAAGACCTCTATCTCGTTCAGGTACTCGAGCTCGCTGATAAGTGTCCCGCTGGAAGCTTCTTGATTGGACTCCAGGACCGCTATGATGTCGTTGATCGAGTAGTTGTCCTTGGTCTCCTTGAGTATGTCAATGGTCTTCCGCAGCATCGTGAGGAAAACCCTTGCATTCTTGATGTTGGTCAGGCCCAGGATCTCTCTCGGGTCGAGGTTGTGAAGTGTGAACTTCAGGGGCTTTGCGCCCTTGTTGATGTTCGTGTCGGTCGCGAATTCCACGATCTTGTCGTCATATCCACGCGGAGCAACGCCGAAATCACGGGTGGTCTTCTTGACGCTTCCCTTGTGCTTCATGGTGCAGTACTCGCCATGCGGATCTATGACGCACACGGTGACGTTGTGTTTCATCAGCTCCTCTACCAAGGCGCCGGAGCAGTACGACTTGCCACCGCCAGTCTTGCTCAGAATGCAAACGTGTTTCTGGACCATCGTGTTGATGTTGAGCTCGACTCTGACGTCGTGGCCTGAGAGGAGCCCTATGTAGGCGCCCGTGTCCATGTGCTCCTCAATTCCGATTATCTTCTTTATCAGGTCATCAGTGGCTCTGTAGACGATTGTGCCTGCCTTGAGAGGTGTTCTGGGAGTCTGGAGCAGGTTCCTGTCATCGCGGTACCCTATGATCGAGATTGTGGCGGCCTCCTTCTCGTCTATCTGAACTGGAGTGCCCTTTCTCATCTCCTCGACGCCATCGATAGTGAGGTTGGTCTTCCTCTCAATCTCAGATACCTGTCCCAATACGAATCCGATCTGGTCATGCTCGACCTGGACATATTCCATCTTCTCCAGGCCCGCCGTGACGCCACAGCTGAACCTAGTGGTGCCGACGTTGCCGTAGATCATGCCAACCGGCTCGAGTCCGTTTGAGGCATGAGATCGTTTCCGCGAATGTGCCTCCCTTCTTGGAGCTGCCTCTGGATGAGGCTGCTCCGCTTCGGGATATGCTGCCTGCGTGGAAGGTGACGCCTGATATGCGTACGACTGGTCCATACCCGAATTCAACTGCATCCCATCTCTGCTGGTTGGAATAACAACCTAGACTCTATTAATTCTTTTCTCAGGAATTGACAGCCCTCAGCTCAGTCAACCTATATGAGAATGGAAGTCATTTCGAGCGCCGGGACCATGTTCGTCGTAGGGGGGTCGGCATCCAAACTGCTTTCCAAGGAATTGGCCAAATGCCTGAGGTGTGAGCTGGCTAGGGTGGAGATCAAGCGGTTCCCAGATGACGAATGTTATGTGCGAATCGAGGAGGAACTCGACGACTCCGATGTATTCTTGGTGCAGACCGCATGGCCAGATAGGAACATCATGGAGCTGTTCCTGTTGCAGGACGCCGTGCGCGAGTTCGATGTTTCTTCTCTGACCACTGTTGTTCCCTACTTCGGCTACGCCAGGCAGGACAAGCAGTTCAAGCCCGGTGAGCCGATTAGCGCGCGTGCGCTCGCCCGCCTGATCAAGGCCAACACCGACGAGTTCATCACCGTTGACGTACACGCTCCGAGCGTTATCGATTGGTTCGATGACATCTCCGCCAAGAATGTCGCCGCCTATCCGCAGATAGGCAAACACCTCAAGGGGAAAGGCATCGAGCTGGTACTGTCCCCAGACGAGGGACGTAAGGACCACGCAAAGAGAGTTGCGGATGTCGTCAACTGCGAGGCGGACTTCCTGGTCAAGGAGCGGCTGGACGGCGAGACAGTACAGATGACTCCCAAGAACCTCGGCGTGCGCGGCAAGAAGGTCGCGATCGTCGATGACATCATATCCACGGGGAGCACCATCGTGAAGGCCTCGGAACAGCTGAGGAAACAGGGTGCGGCCAGGATATTCGCGGTCTGCACGCACGGGGTCTTCGCGGCGAACGCCCTCGACCGCCTGAAAGGCGTCTGTGATGAGATTTGCTCGACAGACACCATCGAGAACCCGACGACCTGCATATCAGTCAGCCCCGAGATAGCCAGAACCGCAAGGGATTGAGTGTGGACACACCAAAAGCTACATAAGTCTCCCCAGGATTCTCGACCCTGACATGAAGAAGGCAGAGGATTTCAGCGAGTGGTACAACGAAATCGTTGAGAAGGCCAACCTGACCGACAAGCGCTATCCAATCAAGGGCATGAACGTATGGACCCCTTATGGCTGGAAGATGATGCAGGCCATCGATGCCCACATCCGAGAGGGTTTTGACGCAACGAACCACCAGGAAGTGTGCTTCCCCCTCCTCATCCCGGAGGACCAGTTCGCCAAGGAGAAGGACCACATCAAAGGGTTCGATGCCGAGGTCTTCTGGGTCACGCACGCAGGCCTGAACCCGCTCGACGTGAAGCTTCTGCTAAGACCCACCAGCGAGACCGCAATGTACCCCCTCTTTGCCCTCTGGATCAGATCGCACGCGGACCTCCCGCTCAAGACCTACCAAATCGTCAACACGTTCAGGTACGAGACGAAGCAGACAAGAGCTTTCATCAGGGTCAGGGAGATTCATTTCTTTGAATCACACACTTGTCATGCAGACCTCGAAGATGCTGAGAGGCAGGTTCGCGAGAACTATGAGATACTCGAGAGACTGGCTAAGAGATGGTGCCTGGCCTACAAGCTCCTCAAGAGGACTGACTGGGACAAGTTCCCAGGGGCCAAGTACTCGGTCGGGATCGACACTGTCCTGCCTTCCGGACGCAGCCTACAGCTGGGGTCCATCCACCAGTACGAGCAGAATTTCTCAAAACCTTACGATATCAAGTATGAGGACGAAAAGGGCGAACACAGGTACGTACACCAGACCACGTTCGGCATGAGCGAAAGGCTCGTAGGAGCAGTTGTGGCAGTCCACGGAGACGACAGCGGGCTCGTGCTTCCGCCGGATATTGCCACCACCCAGGTCGTCATTGTGCCGGTCCTGGCCAAGGGGGAGACGGAGCGGATCAACAAGGAGGCGAGGACGCTCTTCGAGGAGCTGAGAGCGGAGGGCATCCGAGTTCACCTCGATGAGCGAGATGTCCGCCCCGGGGTCAAGTACTACGATTGGGAGCTCAAGGGAGTCCCCCTGAGGCTCGAGCTCGGCAAAAGGGACATTGAGAAGGAGAAGGTCACCCTCGTGCGCAGAGATACTAAAGAAAAATCCCTCAGAGACAGGAGAGGCATGGCCGCTGCGGTGAAGGGGGTGCTCGCGGAGATATCTGGCGACATGCTCAGGCGCGCCGAGGAAGACATGACGCGGAACCTCGTGACGGTGGAATCCCTCGAGAAACTGCCGGAGAAGATGATCAGGACGGGATGGTGCGGAGGCGAGGAGTGCGGTCATGTGATCGAGGCGAAGTCGGACATGAACATCCTAGGAACACCTGCGCTCAACGAGGATTTCTCAGGCAAGTGCGTAGTATGCGGCAAGCCAACAAAAGCTCCGGTGTATTTGGCGAAGGCCATGTAGTTATGACCAGTCACTGCGACGGCGATGGTCTTCTCGAATAAAGAAGCAGGCCAAGAATACCGAAACCGATCAGCGGGACGAACACCGTGTAAATTCCGATGTTCTCGCGGGTGAAAGGATACCAGGTCTCGTACATGATCCCCCAGGCCCAATACAGGGCAATGCCCGCGATCAAGAGGGCAGCTGAGATCCACATTAACAGTCTTCTCTGAAATTCTGCAACCTCTTCGTCTGCCATTGTCGCGCTCAATGGATTCGCCCTATAAATTGATTTCCACAGGGCAAAGAGCGACTTCATGCATGGCCAGCATGAAAACCATAGGAACCCTCACGCCGACCATCTGCCTCTGCAGCCCAGAGCATTTTCGGTGATATTGCATGCGTTCTCGAAGAGCCGAATCTGATAGGCAACTAGTCCATCTTCGAATGCACCAGTCAAGCCAACTGCAACATGATGGCCGAATGTGGAGCTAGCAACACTAAGCGACAGCAGTTTGCCCTTGATATTCGCAGAGTCTGAGCCTCTGACTCACTGAAGCCAGGGAGAGAAAAGATTATGCTACTCCGGCCCTTTAGGGTTCACTAGGGCGGAAGGGACCGGCCTGAACCACTTTGGAGGATTCGTGGGATTCTGTCAACTGGAATTCGTGCTATTCGTCTCGGTCATGGAGAACCAACAGTAGAAGATCACTTCTCGGCAAAACCTATTCGCTCGTGTGTTGCGCTGTGCCTGGCTGCGCTTCTGGCATTGCCTTTTTCGACATTGGGTGTCCCTGGCCAAACCGCCGCCGATCTAATCACTCTGAAGATCGGTTTGATGGAGCCCATCGACAGCATCAACCCGTTCATCGGAGTCAACGACAACGCGTACATCTTCTATGGTCTTGTCTATGACTACCTTGTTTCGGTAGACGAGGACCGAAATCCTTCGCCAGGCCTGGCGTTGAGTTGGTGGGTGATCCAGGACATAGAACCAGTCGGCTCGGTGTGGGAATTCAATCTGACTACGAATGCGACCTGGCACGATGGGGAACCCTTCACCGCAGACGATGTGGTTTTCACATTCGACCTCCAGACGGGGCCGTACTTCGACCAGTTCTGGGCGTTCCAGCCGTACACAGCCTTGGTGCGCGACGTGGAGAAGATCAATGACTACAAAGTCAGAATCCACTTCCAGGACTTGGACGACAATCCATCTCCTTGTTCATTTGGAGATGCTGTCGTTGTGCCCATAGTGCCCAAGCACGTCTGGAGCTTGATCGACCCAGCTGAGGCATCATTCTCCTACGCGAACGAGCTTCCGATTGGCACGGGCCCGTTCATGTGCACTGAGAACACTTATGATGAGTTCCTGAGTGGCGAGAGGCTAATCCTGATGACCAACCATGACTACCATCTCGGGGAGATTAGTTTTGACAGGCTCATCCTCGAATTCTACCTGGAGCCAGCAGCGATGGTCAGCGACATCCAGAGAGGAGAGCTCGATGTTGGATTCTATTCCGCTCCGAACTACAAGAACCTGCTGACATGGCTGTCGGAACATCCCGACGCGCCGATAGACACGCACGCGGGCCTTGTGTGCACATCCTATTCCGTCGAGATTGCCATAAACCAAGTCAGTTCGTATGGCAACCCAACCAGGGAGGACCCAGCCGTCAGAGTGGCAATGGCGCACGCAACAAACAAGTCATTCATCAGGGACCAGGTTTACATGGGTTTGGCACAGACCGGATCCACGATACTGTCTCCGCTCTACGGCGAATGGTACTGGGAGCCGACTGGAGCCGAGGTCCTAGAGTATGACCTCGCGAAGGCCAACATGATTCTTGACGACGCAGGATATGTGTGGGACGGGGAATACAGGGTGGCTCCCATTGGGCACCCGTACGGATCAGTAGCCCAGAAGACGAGGCTGTCGTATCCGGTCCTAGTCGAGCAGGAGCTCTTCGAGGACAAAGCCACGGCCGAGTATATGAGAAGCGACTGGAAGAAAATCGGCATCGAGATTGAGATATCCCTCGTTGACACGGCCCAGTGGAATACCCAAGTCTACGGCGGGGCCTTCGAAATCGCGATGACCTACTGGAGTGGCGACCCGGACCCCAACTACCTGTTGTATACGCAATCCACCAAGTCTATCGGAGGATGGTCTGAAACTTGGTACTCTAGCGCCGCATATGACGAGAACTATTCGGTCTCGGTTGTCGAACAGAACCGCACAAAAAGGACTGAGGCTATAAAGAACTGCCAGGAGATCATGTACAACGACTGCGCTTTCATCGTTACAGTGTATCCCTACGGCTGTTATGCATGGAGAACGGACACTTTCTCCAACTGGGGAGACTGGGCCGCGCATCCCTACAGGAGCATATCGAACTACTGGGGCGCAAATCCTCTCTGGTTCGACCTAATCCCTGGCGAGCCCAGCGACGGTGACGGAGGTGGCGGTGTCAGTGCGGTAGTGTTGGGCGCTGCAGCTGGCCTGATAATTGCGGTAGTCGTCATTGCCTTGGTCCTCCTGATGATGAGAAGGAAGGGAGGACGGAAGGAGGAAGAGGACGTCCAACTTCCGTAGGGTGAGGATGCCTTGAAGCGAGGCGTGTCCTGCTTTCAGGAGTTCAGTGACCGGAAGGAGGTCTAGAGGACCGTGCCACAGAATTTCGCGGCCTACACTGCGAGACGGCTCGTGTATCTGGCGATAACCGTCTTCCTCATCCTGACTTTCAATTTCCTGCTGTTCAGGGTGCTGCCTGGGGACCCTACCGACGTGATTATTCAGAAAGGAGCGAGCCCGGAGGTCCGCGAGAGGTTGACGGAGTACTATGGATTGGACGAGCCGCTCTTCACTCAGTTTGTCATCTACATGAGGCAGCTGCTATCCGGTGACTTCGGGGAGTCGTACGGCTATCCGGGCACCGATGTCATAGACATGCTCTTGCCGGCCACCGCCAACACCCTGGTCCTAGTGGGGACGGGCACTGTGATGTCAATCGTTGTCGGAGTGGTATTCGGACGGGAGAGTGCCTGGCGCAGGGGGAAGGCCACCGATAAGGTCCTGAGCACGTTCTCGCTGGTGTTCTACTGCATGCCCACCTTCCTATTCGCGCTGGTCATGTTGATGGTAACTGTGAACTACTTCCCAAGTTGGCCAAGCCACGGAACCACAAGCGAAGACTACACTCTATACGGTCCGCTAGGTAAGACATTGGACAGGCTCCAGCATTTGCTTCTTCCCTTGATCGCGCTGGTGATTGAGACGATCGCTGTCTTCTCTATAATCACCAAGAGTTCGCTGATTGACGTCCTGACAGAGGACTACATGGTGACCGCAGTTGCGAAGGGGCTGAGGGGACGCGAAATCCTCAAGCGACATGCGATGCCGAACGCCATGCTGCCGGTGGTTACGGTCATCGCTCTGAACGTAGGTTGGGTACTGAGCGGGTCCATTATGATTGAGATTGTGTTCACCTACAAGGGCCTGGGATACCTTACTTGGGAGGCTGTCTGGGGCAGAGACTACCCGATGCTCCAGACGGCATTTCTGCTCGAGATAGTGGCTGTCCTCGTCGCTAACCTCATTGCCGACATGCTACTTTTCAGACTCGACCCGAGGGTGAAGGTTTGACCATCACAACCCGAAGGGGACTGTCCGAATCGAGCAGGGAGAAGCTCAATCTGTACGTGAAGAATCTACGCAAATTTTGGGCGCAATACAGAAGAAGCATTGGAGGGATGATCGGCCTAGGCTTCCTCGTCGTTTTCGTTGTGATGGCTTTGACGGCACCCTTGCTCTCTACCGTGAAGAATCCCAACAGTCCGGACAAGGAATTCCGCGAGCTCAACCTACAGGCGGGGGGATGGGGCAGTCCCGCGGCTATTGATATCAACCTGATTAACGCATCTTATCCACGGGTTGCCGTCGACCAGCTCGGAAATGCCATCGCTGTGTGGGAACAGGCCGATGGCGTGCGCAGCAACATCTCGGCCAATCGCTATATTGTTGGCACCGGATGGGGCAATTCGACGCTTATCGAGAATAATGACGCTGGAGACGCCTACAATCCACAGGTCGCTATCAATCAGAGTGGCTATGCCATTGCCGTTTGGGAACAGTCCGATGGCACGCGCAGCAACATCTCGGCCAATCGCTATATTGTTGGCACCGGATGGGGCACTCCAACGCTCATCGAGGCCGACAGTACAGGAGACGCCTACAATCCACAGGTCGCTGTTGATCAGAGTGGCTATGCCATTGCCGTTTGGGAGCAGTCCGATGGCACGCACAGCAATATCTGGAGCAATCACTATGATGTCGGCACCGGATGGGGCACTCCAACGCTCATCGAGGCTGACAGTACAGGAGACGCCTACAATCCACAGATTGCGGTCGATCAGACTGGAAATGCGGTCGTCGTTTGGGAAGAATTCAATGGCTCGCGCAGTAACATATCGGCCAATCGCTATGACATTGGCAGAGGATGGGGCACCTCCGCTCTGATTGAGATTGACGACGCAGGAGATGCCTACAATCCACAGGTCGCCGTCAATCAGACTGGCTATGCCGTCGCCGTTTGGGAGCAGTCCGATGGCACGCGCAGCAATATCTGGAGCAATCGCTATGATGTCGGCACTGGATGGGGTACTGCAACGCTTGTAGAGACAGACAACGCAGGAGACGCTCGCAATCCACAGGTCGCATTCTATCAGAGCAGTGACGCCATCGCCGTTTGGGAACAGTCCGATGGCACGCGCAGCAGTATCTGGGCCAACCGCCACGTTGGTGACACTGGATGGGGAGATCCATTGTCTGTCGAGACTGACAACGCAGAGAATGCTTACAGTCCGCAGGTAGCCGCCAATTATGTCGGCATTGCAGTCGTCGTTTGGGAACAGTCCGACAGCACCCGCAGTGACATCTGGGCCAATCGCTATTATGCTCTCACCGGATGGGGCACTTCGACTCTCATTGAGACTGAGGACACGGGAGACGCGTCCAATCCACAGGTCGCGGTCGATCCGAACGGCTATTCTGTCGCAGTTTGGGCACAGTTCAATGGCACGCGCAACAACATCACGGCCGGCCGCGATTTCGGCATGGGATGGGAGAATCCGCACCGTCCTTCGTTTGATCCATCACCATACTCGGGTTTGACTCACCCGCTCGGGACCGACTTTCGGGGGAAGGACGTCTACAGCATGATGCTTTTTGGCGCGATCGCATCGCTCATCGTGGGCCTCCTAGCCTCACTCATATCGTTATTGTTGGGAACAGGAATCGGTATAGCCTCCGGGTACTTGGGGAGAGGGTACGACGAAATCCTGATGAGGGCGACCGATTTCTTCCTAGTAATACCCTGGTTCCCCCTTGCGATCGTGATATCCTTCATCCTTGGTGCCAGCTTCTGGAATGTCATCATGGTGATAGGGATTGTCAGCTGGCCGTCAACTGCCAGAATCGTCAGAGCGCAGGTGCTGTCAGTGAAGGAACGGGGATTCATCCAACGCGCCAGGTGTGTCGGTGCCAGCGGTTCCAGAATAGTCGGGAGGCACATCATGCCCAACATACTGCCCCTCATCTTCGCCAATACCGTACTGCTAATCGCGAACTCGATCTTCATGGAGGCATTCCTGGATTTCTTCGGCCTGGGAGATCCCAACGTCATCAGCTGGGGGCTGATGCTCGAAGAAGCCTACGAATACGGCGGATTCTCCGCGAGGTACTGGTGGCCGATACTTCCGCCAGGATTATGCATTGTGGCGTTGGTGATGGCGTTCTACCTGATCGGCGACGCTATAGACGACATCGTGAATCCCAAGTTGCGGAGAAGGTAGGGAACCTCGGGCCTGGCCACACCGAAGTGTGCATGAGCGGTCAATCTATCCCGGCGGGGACGAGGTTCCAATCTTCAGGAACTCCTCCTCGTCCTTCAGCGCCTGCTCGAATATCTCGAAGCCCTTCTCGAGCAGCGCCTTGGATATGCACAGCGGGGGCGCTATTCTGAAGACATTGCCGAAGAAACCCGATGTTATTGTCATAAGGCCAGCCCTCCAGCACTTCCCCTGGATGTTCGTGGCCTCGTGCGGCTCCTTCGTGTACTGGTTCTTGACGAGCTCGACTCCGATCATCAGGCCCTTGCCCCTCACGTCGCCTATGATCTCACGGCGAGTCTGCATCTCCTTCAGCAGCTTCACGGCATAGTCCCCGAGCTTTGCCGCACGATCCGCGAGGTTCTCCTCGATGATGGCCTGTACGTGGGCCAAGCCAGCGGCCATTGTGATCGCATTCCCACCGAAAGTCGAAGAGTGGGACCCGGGTCTCCATTTCCTCATGATGTCGTGCTTCGCGATGATCGCTCCTAGAGGCACTCCGCCTCCGAGAGCCTTACCCATGACGAGTATGTCAGGGATGGTGTTGAAGTGCTCGCAAGCGAACATCTTCCCGGTCCTGGCAAAGCCTGTCTGAACCTCGTCGAAAACGAGGAGTGCATTCTGGGAGTCCGCGATCTTCCTAAGCCTCGGCAAGAACTCCTTTGGAGGGACAACATATCCTCCCTCGCCTTGGATGGGCTCGACAAATATCGAGGCGATCTGACCCGTCGGGCCGCCCATCGTCAGCACCTGGTTCTCGATATAGTCAACGCACCATAGGCCGCACTCAGGGTAGCTCTGCTTGAAAGAGCATCGATAGCAGTAGGCGAAGGGTGTGAATATGATGCCCGGCGCGAGCGGGCCGTAACTGTAGCGCAGCTTCAACTTGCTCGTCAGAGAAAGCCCCGCACCTATCCTTCCATGGTAGGATCCGAAGAACGCCAGATGCTCGCTTCTCTTCGTGTGGTACCTCGACAGCTTGAACGCTGCCTCGACCGCCTCCGCGCCGCTGTTCCCGAAGAACGTTCCCCTCAGTGCCCTGCCAGGCGATATCTCGGACAACAGCTTGGCGAAGTGAGCCTCCTTGTCGAAGTACGCGTCGTTCGCCATGGAGTGTATGAGCTTCGCAGCCTGTTCCTGGATGGCCCTCGAGACCTTGTAGTGGGTCCACCCAGCGTTTTGGACTGCTATGCCTGAAGAAAAGTCTAAAAGGACGTTTCCATCGGCATCCATGACGGCTGCGCCCGCGGCCTTGTCTATGGTGAAAGTGAAGCACCTGTCGTAGGCGTAGGACACGTAGTCCCTGTCGATCTTGATGATCTCCTTGCTCTTGGGTCCCGGCGCCCGAACAACGATCTTGGGAGCCTCCCGAGCCCATTCTGGAACCCACGAGGGGAGGGGGAACTCCTCAGCGTTCTCGCTAGCCTTCTCCTGGTTTTCGGTCGGTTTCATCTGCTTCAATGGCTCCGCTACCGACTCGTTCTCCGTCATCTCACTCATCCCTTACCCTCCAGAGACTTGTCGAGGGTCAACGCACCCTTCGGGCAGGCCTTGATGCAGGCAGGATCGCCCGCGCAGAGGTCGCAGGTGTAAGCAGTCTCGACTCCAAAGGCACCCTCGAAGAACACAGCATCGTACGGGCATCTTGGGATGCACGCCATGCACGCGAAGCATCTGTGCTCGTCCAGGGTCCAGTAGTCGCCTTCGTTGTGGAACTCGAACAGTGCAGACGGACAGACTTCGCCAGGCGGACAGGTCTCGCAGTGAACGCACATTACGGCCTTGTACTTGTCGTTCTCCTCGTTGACCTTGATCCTCGGCTTTCCACTGGCTACGCTGGTCGGGTGAGCTTTCACGCAGGCTTTCTCACATTCCAGGCAGCCATTGCATTTGTCGGAATGGAAGACCATTCCGAACTTTCTTGTGGAGCTCATCAGTGCATCCTCCTGAGTGGCCACGCCCTCGCAATCATGCGGGCGTGGTGAGTCTGGAGAGACTCACTCCGGCATTTCAACAGTAAGTTGCTGATACTATTTCTATTCTTGCAAACACAAGCATTTGCAGGTTGTTGTCATGCAATTTATCGCAGCACTTTATGGAAGAAATTCGAATAACTATCCCATTATGTTGAAAATATCGCAATTACGATTCCCCTATTGGGAGGCATTCGAAACCAACTAAAGCAGTGGTGAAAAGAGGTGAATCCCTTCCAATATAATAATCGACACAATATATTAACGAATACCGTCTGCTCGTGTATCTATACTCGACATCGAATAAATGAAAAGGCGATACTGGCCAGAGGCATGTACATCAATCGCCACAACTGGCCATTGGTAGACTCTACTTCAGGTGGGGGAGTTTTGACACTATGTCTCCCAGGCCGACATCCTGCAGCGTCTTCTTCGTGGGCCTGCCCTGATCGTCCCAGCCCCAGAGCTTGTAGTACTCGCTCACCATCTTGTCAAAGTCCGCGCGTGACACGGCCTTTCCCTTCGTCTTGCCGCTCGGAAGAGGGCTTTTCTCCATGAGAACAGGAAGGTTGTCGTCCTTCCTTGCGAAGCCTTCCCTCACATTGAACGCGCGCACGAGATTCCAGTTACGCTTCCCGATAGCCCGAAGATAGTCCTCGTCAGCGCGCACGCCTGTCACGGCCGTGTAGTACTTCGCCATGTTGCCGAAGCTGACCGCGTAGAAGTCACAGAAGATGAAGCTCCACTTCACGCTGGTCCTAGTCTGGTCCTCGACGCAGATGGCCGCCTTCCCGTCAGGGTTCCACGGGTCGCCACTGCCATACGCATCCTGGGCGACCGGCCATGCCCTGTTGTGGTCCGCGCCCCTGTCAGAGGTTGCATATGCAAGAGCCATGCCGATCGAGCCCCGTGGGTCGTAGGCGGGGTATTCCGAACCCTTGGCCTCCGCGATGAGGTTCTCCGCACCCTTGCCGATCTTCTTCGCCGCTCTCTTCGCTCCGTCGGCCAACACGTCTCCGATGTGCTGCCTGTGGGCGATCATCGCGGGCATCTTGCAGTAAGCGTCCTCGTTCCCGAACTTCAGATCCAGCCCGCCAGTGTCCTTCTTTGATATGATCTTGCGCTCGTAAAGGTCCATCGCCAGCGCTACGACGCTCCCGGCCGAGATCGTGTCCAGGCCCATTCTGTCGCAGTCCTCTGCGAACTTCACGATGGGCTCGATGTCCTTGATTCCGCAGTTCGAACCGCAGAGACCGATGGTCTCGTACTCCGGACCCTCCGTCGCGGCTCCACGGAACTTGCCCTTGGACACCTTCGCCCAGCTTCCGCACGCGATCCCGCAATCCATGCAGGCCTTGCGGCGCACCAGAACCCTCGTCTTCAGCGCGTCCGAGTTGATGCCCGCCGAACCCTCGAACTCCCCTGAGCTCCAGTTCCTCGTGGGCAGGATTGCAGCGTTCTGGCTCATGTCAACGATTATCGGGGTTCCGTCGGTTATCGAGCCAGAGTGGTCTGGGTTCTCGACGACATCCTTGAGGAGCATCTCCTTGGCCATCTTGATGAACTCGCCCATGTTGGGAACCTCGAGGCCTTGAGTCCCCCTCACCGCGACCGCCTTCAGGTTCTTCGAGCCGAAGACTGCCCCGCCACCACCTCTGCCGGCATTCCTCGTGAGGTCACTCGTTACCCCCGCAATCAGCGAGAGTTTCTCTCCGGCTGGACCTGTGGAGGCAACACGGGCGTACTTCTCTCCAGTCTCCTTCCGGATTATCTCCTCGGTCTGGTAAGTGTCCTTGCCCCACACGTTCTTGGCATCCCGCAGCTCCGCCTTTCCATCCTTCACCCACAGGTAGACCGGCTTCTTCGCTTTCCCCTTGATGATGATGCCGTCGAACCCTGCATACTTGAGCTCAGGCCCATAGTACCCGCCAGCGTAGCTGTCTAGGAAGGTTCCTGTCAGAGGCGACTTTGTGATCACAACATATCTGCTCGTCAGGGGAACCATCGTGCCCACGAGCGGCCCGGTCCATATCATCAAAACGTTGTCCGGAGAAAGGGGATCAACGCCCGGCTTGAGCTCATCGAACAGGTACCTCGCGCCCAGGCCCTTGCCCCCGATGTGTAGCTTGGCCCATTCCCTGTTCAGGTTGTCCGTGGATATCTTCTCACTCGTCAGATCGACCCTCAAGACCTTCCCATTGTAACCGTCAGCCATTCAATTCACCTCTTGATTACGTTCCTGGGACATGCCTCTATGCATTGAGGCGATCCGCCGCACAAGTCGCATTTTATCGAATAGGTCCCGCTCGGATCAAGCCAGCATCCGTTGTATGGACATGCGTCCACGCATGCACCGCAGGCAGTGCATATCTCTTTGTCGACCCGGTATATGCCCAGACCCTCGTCCAGCTTGATTGCTTCCACGGGGCACGCCTCCACACAGGGGTGCTCGTCACACTGGATACAGTAGTTGAACTTGTATTCGGCAGGCTCCGGGTAGACGTCCTCGACGTTTATCCGAGACTCGCTCGGATTGAACTTCCCGACGTGGCTTCCAGAACACACCAACATGCATATCTGGCAGCCGATGCACTTGTTCTTCTCGACCTTCAGACCCTTGCTCATATGACCATCCTCTCGTCAAGCTGGCTTTGATCATCCAAGGCATGGCGCTACATGATGTTGCCCAGAAACAACGCCAGAACCTGCAGCAACTCCCCGGTACCATGCCCCCCCTACGGGACACGGGTGAGATTGCCAACTGCGTATTTAGCATTTGTCGATTGCGGACAGCAAGCCAGACAGACAGGATATTGCCACCAATGCGGGTCCGGGAGTCGCCTCGTTATGCTTCGCTTGACCAATCGGAGACAGTGTTTGATATATTGATATAAATATTAATATTCCTCTAAATAACCGTATCGGTAGAAACAGCCGTGAAAGCCACAGCGGTCGACACCAGTCATATATAGATATTGAAGAGCCCTTCATAGAGGCGATGATAGCCGAGGGAGATAGGGTCCTGCTCCAAGGGGCTGACGGAAGAAAACATCTGATCAGGGCCAAAGGCGAAATGATGGATGTGCGAGGACTTGGCGTAGTGGACGGCAGCGTGATCAGAGCGGCGTCTTATGGGGACACGATGTCAATCGGCGGCCACAAGTTCGTGATTCTAAGACCAAGCATCAGTGACACAATAAGCCTGCTCGAGAGAAAAGCGCAGATGATGATACCCAAGGACAGTTACGCGCTCCCTATGTACCTGGACGTAAGCACCGGAAGCAGGGTCATCGAAGGAGGAGCGGGTTCCGGCGCAATGACCATCGTGCTTCTTAAATCCGTTTTTCCCACAGGGGCAGTCTACTCGTACGAAACCAGAGAAGATCACGCCTCGATCGCGAAGCGCAACATCGAGATGTCCGGGTTGGATTCCTGTTGGCATCTCAAGATGGCAGACATATGCAACGCGAATCTCGAGAAGGACGTGGATGCTGTTCTTCTCGACATCCCGAATCCATGGGATGCGGTTGACAATGCAGTTGGCGCTTTGAAAGCAGGAGGGTACCTCTGCTGCTACGTGCCGAATACGAACCAGTTGAACGACACGGTGAAGAAGATGCGAGAGGCCGGCCTGAGCGAGATCCTGTCATTCGAGAACCTGCAGAGGGAGATGGTGGTCCACGATGGAGGAGTGAGGCCGAGCTTCGATATGCTGGGCCACACGGGATACATAGCAATCGGCAGAAAGGTCCCGCGGCAAGTGTAAAGAGCGGAAAGCAGACTCGACACACGGCTCAAACAACGAGAAACCCTCAAAAGCTAAGTATCGGCTTTCTTTATCTCCTGAACAAGGTGAACATGGGATGGTCGTCGCAGAGGTCAGGGTCGAGCTGAAGAAGGGGGTGGCCGATCCTGAGGGCAAGAACACTCTGAAGGCGCTGGAGCTCCTGGGGTTTGAGGGACTCCGCAACGTCAAGACCGTGAAGGTCTTCGAGATTGAACTCGATGGCGAGGCGGCGGGGGTCCAGAAGAAAATCGATGAAATGTGCCGGAGACTGCTCGCTAACCCGGTCATTCACATCTACAAGATCACAATCAAGTGAGGGAGCGGGATGTCAACCGACAGGCTGTATGTTCGCCGGGACGTCCCGTTCGAGCTCGTGGAGATCGACCTGGCAAGCGCATCTGACTCGGAGCTTCTTGAGTTAAGCAAAGAGAGTGGAACCGGCCTCTCGCTCGAGGAGATGCACAGGATCGAGAAATTCTTCGAGGAGAAGGGCAGGAAGCCAACCGACGTCGAGCTGCAATCGCTCGGCCAAGCCTGGAGTGAGCATTGCTGCTACAAGAGCTCAAAGATTTACCTCAAGCAGTACGTTTTCGGTATCAATAATCGCCAGGTCCTCGACAGGGGCGATGCGGGTGTCATGGAGTTCGACAGGGACCATGCCTACGCATTGCGGATTGAGAGCCACAACCACCCGAGCGCTGTGGAGCCCTACGGAGGTGCTGCGACCGGCATCGGAGGGATAATCAGGGACGTGCTTTGCATGGGAGCGCAGCCCATCGCACTCGTCGACCCACTCTTCTTCGGACCGCTCGACTACCCAGTCGAGAAAGTACCTCCCGGCATCAAGCATCCGAAGTACCTGTTCGGGGGGATCGTGGCAGGGATACGGGATTATGGTAACAGGGTCGGCCTTCCGACTGTCTCCGGAGGGGTCTGGTTCGACGAGAGCTACGTCGGCAACTGCCTCGTCAACGTCGGATGCGTCGGTATCGCTGAGAAGAAGAATGTGCGGAAGAACGCAGTCCGGGGCCCAGGTGACGTCCTCGTCCTCGTTGGAGGACGAACGGGGCGAGATGGTATCCATGGAGTCACGTTCGCATCTGCCGTCCTTACGAAAGACACTGAGACGGAATCACGAGGGGCGGTCCAGCTCGGAGACCCCATCATGAAGGAGCCAGTCATACACGCCCTGTTGGAAGCGAACGAAAAGAGACTAGTGAATGGAATGAAGGACCTGGGAGGCGGAGGACTTTCGTGCGTCGTCGGCGAGATCGCGCTCGCTGGAGGATGTGGTGCAGAAGTTGACCTCACCAAGGTGCCCCTCAAGGAAGAGGGACTTGCCCCCTGGGAGATCTGGGTTTCTGAGTCGCAGGAGAGAATGATGCTCTCGGTTTCAAAGAAGAACGTCGATGACGTTCTTCACATATTCAGACTGTGGGACGTGCCAGCTACTCCGGTTGGCAAAGTGATCCCGGAGAAATCCGTAAGGCTGTACTTCAAGGGCGAGAAGGTTTTCGACCTCGAGCTCGAGTTCCTGACTGCTGGACCAGTCTACTGCAGACCATGCGAAGTTGCCAAACACCGAGGCGGCAAGAAGGACAAGCTGCCCAAAGCCAAGGATCGCTACGACAGGGAACTGCTGAGGCTGCTTGCGTCGCCCAACATCTGCAACAAGGACTGGGTGATCAGACAGTACGATCATGAAGTGCGAGCTAACACGGTCATCAAACCGCTGCAGGGGAAGACAGGCCACTGGAGCCACGGGGACGCTGCAGTCCTGAAACCAGTGGAGGACTCGTTCAGGGGACTGGCGATCGCCACAGCCTCGAATCCATTTGCCGTAGGAATCGACCCCTACAGGGGCGGCAAGACCTGCGTCGATGAGCTGTGCAGGAACCTCGCGTCCGTGGGAGCGAGGGCTCACTCGATGACTGACTGCCTCAACTTTGGCAACCCGGAAAAGCCGGACCGGCTCTGGTTCTTCCGGGAGGCTGTCAAGGGAATGGGAGAGGTCGCAGAAGCGCTCAAGATACCCATTCCTTCAGGGAACGTGAGCTTCTACAACGAAGCGCCTTCCGGAGCCGTGCTCCCCACTCCGACCATCCTTGGTTGCGGGATAGTGCAGGACATCAGGAAGTGCGTCACCTCGGATCTCAAGCGGGATGGAAATACGATAGCCGTCGTAGGTCCTTCGAGACCTCAGATGGGCGGCTCAGAGTACTTCCGCCTGACGAGAAGCCACTCATCGAAGGTCCCGGATGTGGATGCGAACATCCTCCGCGCAGGTATTGATGTCGCCGTCGGCGGCATCGAGAGGAGCGCGATCGTCGCTTGTCATGACATCTCAGATGGCGGCCTTGCCGTGGCTCTCGCGGAGATGTGCATCGGCGGCGACATCGGGGCGGAGGTCGACATCTCAGGCTTGGAGAAGATGCGGTCTGACTTCAGGCTTTTCTCCGAGAGCAACAGCCGGTGGATAGTTGAGCTGAGGAAGGGCAAGGAGAGGCAGCTGCCGAAGGACCGAAGGACGAAAGTGACGAAGTTGGGCACGGTCGGAGGAGATGGTCTTGTCATATCCTCCGGCAGGAAGATCATAGACTCGAATGTGAGAACGCTCGCGGAGAGCTTCAACTCGACTATGTGGAGGCTGATGGGATGAAGGCTGGAAGCGTCAAGGTATGCGTTCTCAGGATCGAGGGAACGAACTGTGAGGAGGAGTCCTTTCTGGCCTTCAAGAGACTCGGGGCGCGCCCTGAGAAGGTGCACCTCAAGCAGCTGACAGGAACGGACGTCACAGCCGAAGAGAAGCGCTCGCTGTCCGACTATCACATACTCCTACTGCCGGGCGGATTCTCAGCGGGCGATTACGTTCGAGCGGGAGCCATATTCGCAGCCAGGATGAAGAGCAGGCTGGCGAAGGACCTGGTGGATTTCGTGAGATCAGGAAAACCAGTCCTTGGCATCTGCAACGGATTCCAGATACTTGTCGAGACCGGCCTGCTGCCCGCTATGTCTGGAGTGATGAGCGAAGTGCCAGAGGCGGTACTGGGCACGAACGACTCGGCGAGGTTCGAGTGCAGGCCGACAATGCTGAAGAAGGTCAATCGAGGATCGTGCGTGTTCACCACGAAGATTCCTGAGACGAAGATATCCCTGATACCTTCCGCCCACGCGGAGGGGAAGCTCATGTTCCCGATCGAGAACGCCAAAATGATCGTGAAGGAGCTTGAGCAGAACGATCAGATTGTCTTCAAGTATGTCGACCCCGAAGGCAACCTCGCAGGTTATCCTTGGTGCCCCAACGGCTCGACTGAGAACATCGCAGGCATATGCAACAGAGACGGCAATGTCTTCGGGCTCATGCCCCACCCTGAGCGGGTGTTCTTCAGGTTCACACACCCCGACTGGACCAGACACGTGGACGGACAGGGTGATGGTAGAGCGGTGTTCGAATCCGTTCTTGACTACGTGACGAAGAAGTTGTAGCGAATCAGAGGGACACTATGAGTTCGACCTGATCGCCGTCCTTCAGCCCGAGCGACCGGCGCAGGTGGAACTTGCATATGACCTCGATGATGTCCGTATGGTGCGACCGGACGGGCAGCACCACCGCGCACTCCATGTTGTGAATTGTCGCCAGGAAGCATTTGACATCTCCGAATGTCCTGCCTTCCTTCTCGAAGCCCTTGATCAGAATACCTTCAGACTTCCTGAGGATGTCGAGCTTCGGAAGCTCGGGATCTGCAAGGCGGAGGTTCAATGTCCCCTCGAATGGCTTGAACCACAGCTTCTTCTGGAACTGATCGGCATAGGCCTCCTGGTTGACATAGTACTGGCCTTCGCCGAGGCCGGACGCTACGGTGCCTATTATGACGAGGTGATCCTTCATCTCGAAGATCCGCTGGTAATCCGAGTATTCCTTTCTGAGGAGGTCGAATCCCTTGTCAGTGAGCTTTATCCGCTGTCTCCTGGCGCCGAGATCCCTTTCGATCAGCGCCTCGCCGAGCAGCTCCAGTATTTTCTTGGAAGCGGATTGCTGGCTGATTTCCAGGACGTTTCCGAGCTCGCGAGACGAGATCGCAATGTAGTCGTGGACTCCTCCCATGAGGGCGATGTGCTTGAGCGTCGCAATCTGCTTCTCGTGCATTGCGAATTTCGGATAAGTAATGCCTGATAATAGCTTTTCGTCAGAATTCGCCACTAGAAATCGTCGGCGACCAGATACCGTTCTCCCCTCAACCGCACAACTGGGATTCTGTGCTCCCTCAGCGTCCGGATGAACTCCCGGTCATTCGTGACCACTGCGCACGAGCGCATGCTGGCAATCTCGAGCACGGCGTCGTCCCCACTCAGCTCGGTCTCCACTATCTGATACTTTCGGGCCAGTGCTAGCGCCGCCGGCGCATTCTTATCCATGGAATTGGCCAGCTCCCCCAGAACCGAGCTGGGAACATAGACTGGCACTTCGCCGAACAGCCTTATCAGCTCTTTGTCGAGATTCATGCGGAACTGGAACGGCATCATTAAGGCATTCGCATCAAGGACGAGACCAGAGGGGCGCAAGAAATCGCCTACTGGACCACACCGTAGCCGATAAGACGCCACTTGCCCGCGATCCTTCTCGAGATGGCAATCCTCTGGCCTTTCTCGGCGCAGACTGGTATCTTGAGGCTCATCTCGGCGGAATCAGATCTGCCGCTGGTGACAACGCCCACGGTCGTCGCCGTGCCCGCGCTCAGCATGAGAGGCTCATTCGTCTTCAGATTATCGACATTCAGCTCGGTTGCCGTCCCCACAACCCTCTTCATAAGGTGAGTCTCCACGGTGAACTCGCTCACGACTGGAGGCAGGCTTCCGGGGATTCCCGCGATCCGGCCTACGAGGGAGTCCGACTTTGTGTATGTGGGGTCAAGTCCCGTGCCAATTGCGACGAGCCCACCTGGACCCGCCTTCTTCAGCTCGGTCCCGCCCGCGTACAACGACCTCACCTTAGTGATAATCGGCTCCCAGCTGGACTTGCTGCCCGATTCTACCTTCCTGCCCGGGGCAATTTCCAGCTCGTCTCCCACCTCGACTGTCCCTTGCGTAAAGGAGCCGCCCACGACGCCGCCCTTCAGATTCTCGATGTCGGTCCCAGGGACGTTGATGTCGAACGAACGAGCGATATACATCCTCGCAGGCTTATCCTTCTCCCACTTCGGAGTAGGAATCGTCTGTTCTATGGCCATTATCAGCATATCGATGTTCATGTCATGATGCGCGGAGATCGGTATGATCGGGGCGCTCTCCGCGATCGTGCCCTTGACGAAATCCCGTATCTCGGTGAAATTCTGCTTCGCCTCTTCCTTCGAGACGATGTCAATCTTGTTCTGCACTAGAATGATCTTGTCAACTCCGACAATCGACGCTGCCATCAGGTGCTCCCTTGTCTGAGGCTGAGGACACTTCTCGTTAGCCGCAACGAGCAACAAAGCGCCGTTCATGATCGCGGCTCCGGACAGCATAGTGGCCATCAGGGTCTCATGTCCGGGGGCGTCGACGAATGACACTGATCTCAGAAGATGGCATTTTCCATTGCAGTTCGGACAAGTCGGCTGATTGGTGTAGCACTCTGGTTCCTCGCAGTTGTCGCACTTGTAGAAGGCGACGTCGGCATAGCCGAGGCGAATCGATATTCCTCTCTTCACCTCTTCAGAATGCCTGTCGGTCATCTCACCCGTTAGAGCCTTCGTCAACATCGTCTTGCCATGGTCGACATGGCCAATCATGCCGATGTTCGTCTCAGGCTGGGTGGGTACCTTCATCAGGCCTTCTTCTCCTCTTTCTTGACCAGGTCAGGGATCGCCTTCATGCCGTGCTGGGTGACCTTGAGGTTAATCTGAAGTGTGTCCGGTGCGATCGTATTGCCGCGGAAGTTCTTGCGCCTTCTCAGGCCCCCCTCATGAGCTCTGAATCCGATGCTCTCTGAGACCAGGAGTCTCTTTCTCCGAGGGCCAGGCAGGTCCTTCCTCATGGGGAACCCGTCCTTGTCGCTGCCACCGGTGATGGCCAGCTTGTATCCCGGAAGACCCACAAATATCCCATCCACGACATCGCCTATCTTCTTGCCGATTAGCGAATTCGCATGGTGACCTGAGACTGGTACCTGGTATGATTTCCCGTCTTTGGGATCGCTGATTACGGCTCTGAACTCTGCCAACGCATCCACTCCGCTGAGCAAACGCCCTAATGCGAAAGGGATTATATAGGTTTCGGACTTGGAAACGAGGTGCTGGGCGTGTTGGATTGGGGAGCGTTGCGAATATTATCCATCATTATGAAATAATTTACCCGACTCTTCGGCACAATCTCGGGCGGACGCACTTGGTGGAGAAACGTGGTTCGAGTCGATGTGCTTCGGGCCAGAGTGAGCCCTTTGAGCTTGAAAGAAAACTCCTCAGCTCCCCCAAAAAGGCTTCTCCTTCCTCTTCAGCTCTCTCACTTGGTCGAGAACCTCCAATTCGTCCGCCTTGAGTTCGTAGGTGGAGAGTTCGTGGGCATGGCTCTCTGGTATGTCGACCAACAGGACATCCTCGACATCGATCTGTCTGCCCACGGTCGCATCGTCAATCGATATTGCGACCTCATTTCCGGCAATCGCCTCTTTCAGGGACTCATCGCCCCTTCTGATGCTCTTGATCCTCCCGACAGACTTGCCGTCCAGTCGCATCAGACCTTGGCCTGGCCTTATCCTACCGGCGAGCACTCGAACGCCTACAATAGCGGGCTTGCTCACTCTGAAGACATGGTCCCTCAGTATGGATACCTTGCCTGGGAAGACTATCTCTAGCCTCTTCTCAACTTCGAGCTCCTTCTTTCGCGTCTCGCACCAGTTCCTATAGTCCTCGAGCAGGCGGTAGATAACATCGTTCTCGAACAGCTTCACATCCGAAGAGCGGATCTCCTGCTTGGCGTCCGCGTTCACAGGGACGTTGAACGCGAAGATGGCCTTGTGGAGCGGGTCGTCGAAGTTGGACGCCTCAATCACGTCCTTTCGCGTCACGCTGCCAATGTCGATCTTCCTGATGAGCAGGCCCTCGTTCTTCGCTTCGAACGCAAGCGCCTCGAGGGATCCTATCGCATCGCCCCTCACGACTATGCCCTGCTCAGCAAGGTCGACCTTAATCTCGCTCTCCCTCTGGGTCTCCTCGATGAGTTCATCCAGGTTTCCCGACACGACCTTGACGGTTCCTCCGGCCATGGCGCTCTCCAGACCCTGAGCCACTATCCTAATCCCTGCCGCGGCCGTCACGCTCTTGACGCGGTCGAACTTCTGGCTCGGATCCCTGATCTCATCAAGGGGCCTCGGCCTCTGGAGCCCCTTGATCTTCGCCTGAATGGGCTCCCTGACGACCGATGAAACGACTATCTGATCTCCAACTCGCATCGTCCCCTTGTAGACCACCACGTCTATCGCGGTCCCGATCCCCCTCTCCTCCTTGACCTCGAGAACCGTTCCCTCACCAGGCCCCTCCTCCGAGTGAAGCTCCTCCTCGAGGAATCGTTGCGCAAGGCCCACCAGCACTAGCAGCAAGTCGGGCAGGCCCTCGCCGTACTTCCCACTCACAGGGACAATCGCGACGGTCTTTGTGAAATCGGTTATCTTGTCGAACCTGTCCGCGCCGAAACCTGCCTTGTCATAAAGCTTACCCGCAAGATCATACAGCTTCTGGTCAAGCTCTGCGACAACTCTGGGGTCCTGGTCCGCCAATGCCTCCCCGCATGCCCTCCTCTCCTTGTGCCTCCATCCCGGTATCAGGTCTATCTTGTTCGCGGCAACAACGAAGGGAGTCCTCAGCTTCCTGAGTATGTTGAGGGACTCCAGCGTCTGCGGCTTTATGCCCTCATTGATGTCCACAACGAGCACCGCGAGATCTGCCAAAGCTCCGCCGCGCGTCCGCAACGAAACGAAGGAGTAGTGTCCTGGAGTGTCGATGAAGAGCAGGCCAGGAACGCTGAATTTCCTTTCGCGAACCAGCGAGCCACAAAGCTCGTAGATGGTGTCTATTGGCACGTCTGTGGCACCGATATGTTGAGTGATTCCTCCAGCCTCACGACTCACGACAGCGGTCCCGCGGATCTTGTCCAGAATGGTTGACTTGCCGTGGTCCACGTGACCGAGCACTGAGACAATCGGGTGCCGAACGGCCATGTTCTCTTCAAATGCCGGAGTGTATATCAATCTATCTCGGGGACTGACAGAATCGACCGGACGAGTCCCATTCCGAGCCGCGGCACTCCTGCGGTTTGCTCAGTGCTCGAACAGCCAGGCCTCGTCGATCTTGTCGTATTTCTGTATCTCGTAGTCGTTGAAGAACAGCTTGGTCTCGCGCTTGGCGCTCTCCGAGGAGTCGGAACCGTGGACGATGTTCCTGCCTGTCACCTGCGAAAAGTCACCCCTGATCGTCCCTGGTGTGGCATCCTGGGGGTTCGTCTTGCCCATCATGGTCCGAACTGCCGCGATGACATTCTCGCCCTCCAATACCATGCACACGACGGGTCCGGAGGTGATGTAGTCAAGGAGGGGTTCGAAGAATGATTTGCCCTTGTGCTCCTCGTAGTGCCTCTCTGCGAGCTCGCGCTGGATATGCATCATCTTGAATGCGCATATCTTCATTCCCTTCGCCTCGAATCTCTCGACCAGTCTTCCCACAAGACCCCTCTGAATTCCATCCGGCTTGATCATGACAAAGGTCTTCTCGATCACTGGCCCTCACCTTTCGCTGGCTTGGGGCTCTCGACCTTCTTGGGAGCGGGCTTCTCCTTCATCTGAGAGCCCGATTTCTTCGATGGGGCTTTCTTCGGAGGTTGATCCTTTGGCGCTGGCTTCTTGTCTAACTCGACAGCGGATTTCTCGGTTGGCTTCGAAGGTGCAGACGCCCTCTCCTCCTTCTTGGCGGGCTCCTTGGGTGATTCCTTCACCTCGGCTACGGGCTTCGCCCCCTCGCCCTTCCTCAGCTTCTTGGCCTTCTTCTCGGGAACGGCCTCAGGTTCGCCCTTCAGCCTTACCTGCTTCTCTCTCTCGTAAAATCTCGTCCAGGTAGTCCGCCTGGGGACCCTTCTCAGATGAATCATGTTCTTGAAACACTTCGAAGTGCAGAAGTGGAATACGACACCGTCCTTCTTGATGTACATCCTACCAGTGCCAGGCTCTATCTCGCCTCCGCAGAATGTGCACACTCTCCTCTCGACCATCGAACCTCACCTCGGATGTTGGCGCGCGAATCATCGCACGCCCAGTTTCCTCGCCTCTCTCGATGTCTCCTTGAGCATCAGCACGTCGCCGACCCTGATTGGACCCATCACGTTCCGGGTGATGATGCGGCCCTTGTCCCTGCCGTCCATCACTCGGACCTTGACCTGAGTGGCCTCTCCCGTCATTCCGGTCCTACCGATTACCTCGACCACCGTCGACGGTATGCTGTCGTCTTCTGGCATCTAGGACACCTACTTCTTCATGAGTGCTTTCAGCTTCTCCGCCAAGTCGTCAAGTGCTGGCTTGCCCTTCGCGGCGTCAAGGATCGCAATTGCCGCTGTCGGCTTCTCGAGCCCGCAGGCGTTGCCGAGCTCCGCCTTGCTGGGTACGAAGGCATAGGGGATGCTCCGCTCTTCGCACAGTGCTGGCATATGCATCAGAATCTCGGGCGGCGACACGTCCTCGGCCATCACGACCAGCAGCGCCTCGCCTCTCTCGACGAGCTTCGTGACCTCGTTCGTGCCCTTCCTGACCTTGCCCCCGTCCCTTGCGAGTTCAACCAGCTCATACGCCTTGTCCGCAAGTTCCTTGGGCATTTCGAATTTCACATACACTGGTTTTGCCAAGTTGATACCTCCTTCAGGCGCATGCGCGCCTTCATCATTCACAGGCCCTTTCCGGTGAAAAGAGCAGGTTGAGTAACTGCTGGTGGTATAAAAGCGTTGCTGACCGGCGCGGGACCCCTATCCCGATGTCGTGCATGTCACATGCAGTTTATGTCTTAAGTACTCGGGACATCATCGGCTGGCCCACTTGGAAAAAAACTCACCGAGAGGATGGCTATTGGCAAGAAAGGCGGGATACAGGCGACGTGCCCACAAGGGTAAGGATGGCGTCGTTTTCCGGAGGTATCGCGGGAAGAAGGACCTGGATGGAATTGCGAAGGTCATGAACGAGAGCTGGAGGGCGGACCTTGTGGACGCCGTAACCTCGGCTTCTGACATCGAAAGGGACTTCAGACATGCGACGACCTACAATCCCCGCACAGACATGACCGTGTTGGAGGCAGATGGAGTCATCATCGGATATGGGCAGATAAGCTGTCGAGACCAGGTGGAAGGATATCGGTCGTATTTCCATCTAGCTCACCTTCTGCCTGAGTGGCGGGGGAAGGGGATCAGAGAGACGATTCTCAAGAAGAATGAAGAGAGACTGCGCGAGATCGCCGCGGAGAAAAACGACCGGAACAGGCCAACTTTCGAATCATATGCCTGCGCTGATGGCGAAGATTGGCAGAGAATCCTGAAGTCGTCGGGGTACAAGCCCGGCTGGCATCTGTTCGAGATGGTCTGCCGAGATTTGGAGCACATTCCGACCTATCCTCTCCCAAATGGAATCGAGATCAGGCCTGCTGAGCCGGCGAAATACAAGCAGATTTGGGACGCGACGCGCGAGGCGATGAGGGATGAGAAGAACTTCATAGAGCAGCACTGGTCGGACGAGGCTTTTAAAAGATACCTCGAAGTGCCCTGGTTCACGCCAAAGTACTGGCAGATTGCCTGGGAGGGGGACCAGGTCGTCGGTGGGGTGCACAACATGATAGATGAGGAGGAGAACCTTCAGCTCAATAGGAAATGGATGAAGACCGAGGAGGTCTTCGTCCGGAAGCCTTGGAGAGGGAAGGGTATTGCCAAGGCTCTTCTTGGTAGGAGCCTGGAAGTTGTTCGGGACGCAGGAATGCAAGCCGCCGTTCTAGACGTTGACACCGACAACCCTTCGGGAGCCCTGAACCTCTACGAGAAGATGGGGTACAGGGAGGAAAAGCACTTCATCTTCTACAGGAAGCCCGTCTGGCCGTGATTCGAACCGGAAGTGGCGCGCACTCGTGGAATAGAAGATATATTGTTGCTGCGCATGTCGTGGATGGCTGATTAACATGCCAGACACGCTCCTCCACTTCCAGCCCTTAGGCCGTAAGATCGAGCCAAAAGCCGGGGCGACATTGTTGGACCTGGCAAGAGATGCGGGAGTATCCATCGAATCAATCTGCGGTTCCGCCGGGAAATGCGGCAAGTGCAGAGTAATAGTGGCAGTGGGGTCTGCGCACATATCCGGGACGACCGACAGCGAGACCAGATTGTTGTCGGACAAGGACAGGAGCAACGGAACGAGACTTGCCTGTCAGGCGAAGGTTGTCTCCCCCGGACATATCGTGATTGAGATACCTGAGGAGAGCAGGAGAGGACACCACCGGCTTCTCGCATCGGGAGTTGAGCCGATTGTCAAACTAGACCCAGCCATGAGGAAGGTGGTGCTGAAGTTACCTCCTGCAACTCTCAGGGACCTGAGAGCGGATGATGACCGGCTGCTGCAGGTGCTCAGGAAAGAAGCGAGAGTATCGGCACGCCTCTCGCCTGGAGTACACAGAAGTCTTCCAGGCGCCATAAGGGAGAAGGCCTGGACCGCAACCGTTACCCTGTTTCAGGGCGAAGAGGTCGTGAGGATCGAGCCTGGTGACACCTCGACATCCTTGTTCGGAGTCGCGGCTGACATTGGGACGACGAAGGTCGTTGCATACCTGATAGACCTCCGAACTGGCGAGATACTTGCCACCGAGAGCATACCGAACCCACAGATCCCGTTTGGCGAGGACCTGATGTCAAGAATCACGTACTCGATCAAGGAGAAGACAGGCGCAGAGCAGCTTCAGAAGGCGATCGTGGACGGGCTGAACTCACTCATATCGAAGCTCAGGGAATCCGCCAAGGTCGATGTCGATGATGTGATGGAGCTCGTGGTGGTTGGGAACACCGCCATGCACCACTTGTTCTTCGGCATTCCTGCGCATCACGTCGCCGCTGCGCCGTATGCGCCCGCAATCAGGACTTCGCTGTCCGTGGATCCGGGACATATTGGAATAGACATCTATCCATTCGGGAAAGTATCATCCCTCCCCAACATCGCTGGCTTCGTCGGGGCGGACGCGGTTGCTGACCTCGTTTCGAGTGGCTTGTACAGGGACACCAAAATTGGAATGATGATTGACATCGGCACGAACACGGAGATCATTGCTGGCAACAAGGACCGGCTCATCAGCTGTTCGTGCGCCTCCGGACCTGCCTTCGAGGGAGCGCACATCAGGTTCGGCATGAGGGCGTCAACCGGGGCAATCGAAAGGGTCTGGATCGACCCGGTCACCAATGCAGTGAACCTCAGGACCATAGATGACGCCCCGCCCAGAGGCATATGCGGGTCGGGCATCGTGGATGCGATTTCCGAGATGTTCAAGTGTGGACTCATTGACTCTTCGGGCAGGATCAGCCTCTCATCTGTGGGGAATCGAACCAGGAAGGACCCCAAGGGGGTGCCCGAGTTCATCCTCGCAGATGGCAAGGAGAGTGCAATGGGCGAGGACATCACCGTCACGCAACACGATGTTCAGGAGATACAGCTCGCGAAGGCAGCGATCTTCACCGGGGTCTCCGTCCTTATGAAGAAGCTCGGGATCGTGAGCTCGCGTCTGAACAGGGTGTACGCAGCAGGGGCCTTCGGGACCTATGTAGACGCATCAAGCGCGATCTCGATTGGGATGTACCCCGACGTCCCCATTGACCGGATCAGGTTCATTGGCAATGCGGCAGGCTCCGGAGCACGGATGTGCCTCAGGTCGACGAAGATGAGGAAGATTGCGGATGAGCTCTCGAGAAAGGTGGAATACGTCGAACTAGCGGCTGAGAAGGATTTCCAGACCGAATTCGCGATGGCGATGTTCCTGCCACACAGGGACCTCTCCCGGTTCCCCAATGCTTCCCCTCGCAGCCCGAACAGAGCCTGAACCAGTAGTACGTCCGACCCCACTCCATATTGAAGGATTCGCGATAGATCAGTCTGCGTTTCATGCCTTTCGCACACCCTTCAGGGCGCGATGTACATAGGCAAGATTAATGAAGGCCTTGACATTGGGACTTCTCGAGGATGCTGGCCGCGAGCGCCGGCATCTGGGATGTACGTGACATAATGAAGACAATGGTATTGGGAACGGGAGCTGTTGGCTCCGTGACTGCAGAGATCCTCGCGAACTCCGAGGAGTTCGAGCAGGTCATTCTGGCCGACGTGAACATGGAGAGGGCGAAGAGGACCGAGAAGAAGATCTCGAAGGACAAGGTGGTCGTGAAGAGGGTCGACGCGTCAGACCTTGACGGGATGGTCAAGGCATTCAAGGGCGTCGATCTGATCCTGAACGGCGTGATACCGAGGTTCAACCTCAAGATAATGGAGGCCTGTCTGAAGGCCGGTTCCAGCTACGCGGACATGGCCTGGGATGTCGCCCTCGACACGACCCCTGCGGGCGGGGTCATCAAGGCGACCCCCGCCTGGAACCAGCTCAAGATGGACGATGCGTTCAAGAAGGCCGGCCTCACCGGCATGATGGGGCTCGGGTGCGACCCTGGCCTCTCCAACATATTCGCCAGAATGGCGGCCGACAATATGGACAGGGTGAAGGAGATACTCGTGAGGGACGGCGACAACGGAACAGTAGAGGGGCACAAGTTCGCTCCGCTTTGGTCGCCCGAAACTCTTATCGAGGAGGTCCTGATGCCCGCGACCTACTTCAAGGACGGGCAATACAGGAAGCTCCCGCCGTTCAGCGGGAAGGAAATGTTCGACTTCCCGGATCCCGTGGGCAAGCTCCCAATCTACAACGTCGATCACGAGGAGTCGGAGACGCTGCCGACTTTCATAGGGCAGGTGCTGGGCAAGGGGTGCGACTACTGCGACTTCAAGATAGCACTCGACGACACCTATGTTGAGGCGATACAGATGGTCGGCATGCTCGGACTCGCGAACCCCGCGAAGGTCGAAGTGAAGGGCACGAAAGTGTCGCCGAGAGATGTCGTGGCCGCATGCCTCCCCGACCCGTCCACACTCGGAGAACGCGCCAAGGGAGACTGCGCGATAGGGACGCTCACCAAGGGCGTCAAGGATGGCCAGGACGTCAGCTACTTCATCTGGATACAGATGAACCACGAGAAGACCTTCAAGAAGTACGGGCACAGCGCGACTAGCTATACAGTGGGAGCGCCGCTTGCGATCGCCGCCATGCTGTACGCACAGGGCAAGATCCCTCAGAAGGGAGTGTTCCCGCCGGAGATGCTCGACCCTACCCCGTGGCCCGAGATGCTGAAGAAATACGGCATGCCCGTGCACACTCTGAAGCAGATCAGATATTAGCACCGGCCGGCTTCCGAAAAACCACCTCCCGTGCCATGGAAGGGGTACATATACCCACGTCTGCCAGCGGGCGCGCCGCGCGAGAGGTTTAATTAGGGCCTGCATCATTGGGCCGTGGGGGATGCTTAGCCACTTTTCCCATATGCAGGAGGCAACTGAAAGAATGAAGGCCATGGTTTTAGGAGTAGGTGCAATCGGATCTGTGACCGCTCAGTGCCTTGCGGATTCGGACGAATACAGCAAGGTCGTCCTGGGAGCAAGGAATCCTGAGAAAGGCAAGCGGCTTCAGAAGAAGCTCGGTTCAGACAAGGTCAGCGTCGTGAAACTCGACGCTTCGAACGTGTCTGCGATGACGAAGGCTTTCAAGGGCCTGGACATCGTCTGCAACCTCGCGATACCGAGGTTCAACTTCGCCATCATGGAGTCTTGCGAGAAGGCCAAGGTCAACTACTTGGACACCGCTTGGGACATCGCGATCGACAAGACGCCGCCAGGCGGAGTGGTGAAGCCTGCGCCCCCGTCGTTCCTCTATCTGAAGAAGGACAAGGCCTGGAAGAAGTTGGGCCTGACCGCAATGCTCGGCATAGGATGCGATCCTGGTCTGACGAACCTGTTCGCGAGAAAGGGTGCGGACAAGCTCGACAGGGTGAAGGAGATACTCGTCAGGGACGGAGACAATGGATACGTCGAAGGCTACGATTTCGCCCCGCTGTGGTCTCCGGAGACTCTCATCGAGGAGGTTCTGATGCCCGCGACATACTTCAAGGACGGAACGTACAGGAAGTATGGGTCGTTTGAGAACAAGGAGATCTTTGACTTCCCAGACGGAGTCGGCAAGGTGCCGATCTATAACGTGGCGCACGAGGAATCCGAGACGCTGGGGACATATATCGGAGAAGTGCTCGGGAAGGGCTGCGACTACACGGACTTCAAGATCGCGCTCGGCGACGAATATGTTGACGCGATCAAGATGATTGGCAAGCTCGGCCTCGACAATCCGAACAAGATCAAGGTGAAGGATGTCATGGTCGCACCGAGGGACGTCGTCAACGCCGTGCTCCCGGACCCGTCACAGCTAGGGCACCTGGCGAAGGGCCAGTGCGCTATAGGGACCATCACCAAGGGAACGAAGGACGGCAAGTCCGCTGGGCACTACATGTGGACCTCCTTGGACCACAAGAAGTGCTACCAGAAATGGAACAACAGCGCGACCGCATGGTCCGTCGGGGTGCCTGCAGCCATATCAGCCATCTTATGGGCGCAGGGCAAGGTCCCGATGAAGGGTGTATTCCCGCCGGAGATGATGAATCCAGACGCGTTCATCAAAATGCTTCCCAAGTTCGGAATGAACTACAGCGAGAAGAAGCTCTGAAGCGCAAACGCCACATGAGAGAGGGGCAATCCTCTTCTCACCTCACTTTTCATATTCCTTTTCCAACACACCCACGCTGCCAACAGTACCAGCAAATAGGGAACTAGCGATATCGCCGGCCATGGCACCGGGTGACGACCGCATCAGGATGTACTACATCTTCAAAGCGGTCACGTCATTCTCGATGTGGATACCTTTCTGGACGATCTGGGCATATGAGAGCCTCCATGATTTCTTCCTGCTGACCGTGGTCGACATAGCGTTCTGGACCACGATGATCGTGTTCCAGATACCCGCAGGATTGCTGGGAGATCGCTATGGAAGAGTGCGGGTTCTCTTCGTCGGGCAAGCGCTTTGGGCTATTGGGATACTCGCGTTTGGGCTGAGCGCCGGGCTGTGGCAGCTCTTCGCTTCGAACATCGTGTGGGCTGTGGGCGTCTGCTTCATCGTGAGCGGGGACACGCCTTTCCTTTATGACACTCTCCTCGAGGTGAAGAGGTCGAGCGAATTCATCTCGATTATGGCAAAAGGATACGCGGTCATGGCTGTCAGCAACGCAGTGGCCTGCCTCGCCGGAGGGTTGATGGTCGAGTATCTCTTCGCGGACCGAATCGACCTGACACTTATCTTCAGCGCTATTGCGGTACTTGGCGGGTCCTTCCTCGTGCTGCTATTGAGAGAGCCAAAGGTGGACCGATCACACCCGGAATCATACAGGACACAGCTCAGCGTCGGCTGGAACAAGGTCGTGACCACGAGGGCCATCCTCGTTCTGATAGTGTTCCAGATAGTGATCGAGATCGCCGCCTACGTGATGGTTGTCTTCAGGGGAGTGTACATGTCCGACGAGCTGGACCTCGAGTATGTCCAGATCGGAGCATTCTTCGCGGGGTTCATGCTCTTCGGGGCACTCATCGCGAGCCAGGCAGGCAAGATCGAGCAGAGGCTGGGCGAGAAGAACTCACTGCTCTCGCTCCAGATCATGATCGTGTCCTCCTTTGTCGTGATATTCCTTGTCGCATCCCCGATAGTCATCCTCATGCAGCTGCCGATATATGCCGTCCAGTACCTTCAGGGCCCAGTCATCGGAGGATACATCAACAGGCGAGTGGACTCCCAGCACAGGTCGACGGTTGTGGCAATCGCCAGCCTCTTGTTCACGATCTTCCTGACGATCATCGAACTTCCTGCAGGGTTGGTTGCCAGCGCGTGGGGTATCCGGAACACAATGATGATACTCGCGCTTGGATGCGCGCCCATCGGGTTCTATTTGCTTGCTCTGTGGAACAGGGAAGTGGATGCTTCCAAGAAGACAAAACGACAACGTGTCCTCAAGGACATGTGAAGAGGGTTGGCAGAGGGGCTATCGAACCCCTCGCCTGGGTTTTCCCCCATTGTTCAGAAAAAGGGGGGAGGATAACGCTACGGGATTCGCCGTACGACCTTATAAATGTTATCATTCTCGATAATGAAACTAACAAAAACCAAGCCTATGTGGCAATACCCAACTCCTTTTCCTTCTTGGCGACGAGCAGCCTTGTCTTGATCACGCTGTCAGGGTTGAGCGATATGCTGTCAATCCCGCACTCGACCAGGAACTCCGCGAACTCCGGGAAGTCCGATGGCGCCTGGCCGCATATGCCGATCTTCCTGCCCTTCTTTTTGACTGACTTGATGACATTGGCTATCATATGCTTGACTGCCGGATTCCTCTCGTTGTAGAGATGCGAGACGAGCTCGGAATCCCTGTCGAGACCCAGGGTGAGCTGTGTCAGGTCGTTCGAGCCTATGGAGAACCCGTCGAAGATATCGGCGAACTCGTCGGCCAGTATGACGTTGCTCGGTATTTCCGCCATGACATAGACCTCCAGACCGCTCTTTCCCTGCTCAAGGCCGTATTCCGCCATCGTCTTGATGACCTTCCTGCCCTCGTCTGGCGTTCTGCAGAACGGGACCATGACCTTCACATTCATCAGGCCTTTCTTCTCCCTGACGTGCTTCAGTGCGAGACACTCGAGCTTGAAGGCTTCTCTGAACTTCTCATCGTAGTATCTCGAAGCGCCTCTCCAGCCGAGCATAGGGTTCTCCTCAAAGGGTTCGTAGAGTTTCCCCCCCAGGAGGCTGGCGTACTCGTTAGTCTTGAAATCCGAGAGCCTGACAATCACATCGTTCGGGTAGAACGTGGCTGCGATCTTGCCAACGCCCCAAGCCAGCTTGTCCACGAAGAATCTTTCCTTGTCGTCGTATCCACGGGTCATCGACTCGATCTTCTCCACGATCTCGGCCATCTTGGGGTCGTCCTCCGCCTTTCTGGTCAGCTCGTCGAACTCGATCAGCGCGAGCGGGTGAATGCCTATGTGCGAGGCGATGATGAACTCAAGCCTTGCCAGACCAACCCCGTCGCAGGGTATCTGCCCCTGGGTGAAGACTTGCTCCGGCACGCCGACGTTCATCATGATCTTGGTGTGTGTCCTGGGCAGTTCCCCGAGGTCCGTCCTGTCAACCCTGAACTTGAGCAACCCCTCGTAGACCCTGCCCTCGCCCTCGGAGCAGTCAATCGTGATCCCCTGCCCTGTCTGAAGCACCCTCGTGCCTTTCGATGTCCCGACGATGCATGGGATGCCGAGCTCCCTCGAGACAATTGCGGCGTGGCAGGTCCTTCCGCCCCGGTCAGTGACGATGGCGGAGGAGGTCCTCATGATCGGCTCCCAGTCAGGGTCGGTCTTGTCCGTCACAAGCACCTCCCCCTTCTTGAACTCGGATATCTCGTAGACGCTCTCCAGAACGTGCGCGACCCCCTGTCCTATCTTGCTTCCGACCGCCTCGCCGCGGGCCAGCACTTGACTGCGCTCCTCGAGCACGTAGGTCTCGAGGACCTTCTCCGTCCTGGCGGCATGGACTGTCTCGGGACGCGCCTGAACGACGTAGAGCTCACCTGTTATGCCATCCTTGGCCCACTCAATGTCCATCTGACGTCCGTAATGCTCCTCTATCAGGCATGCCCATTCGGCGAGTTTGAGTATCTCGGGATCCGAAAGCACGAACTTCTGACGGTCCGACTCCCGGACCTCTATGTCCTCTGTGCCGTGCTTCCCGAAGATAAGCATCACCTTCTTGCTGCCGAGCTTCTTCTCGATTATGGGATCCTCGAACTTGCCAATCGATGGCTTGAACACGTAGAACTGGTCGGGATTGACCGCGCCCTGAACGATGGTCTCTCCGAGCCCCCAGGAACCAGTGATGTAGACGACCTTGTCGAAACCGCTCTCCGTGTCCAGCGTGAAGATGACCCCGGAGCAGGCCTTGTCGCTCCTGACCATCCTCTGGACACCCACTGACAGAGCATTCTCCAGCTGGTCGAACCCCTTGTCGCACCTGTATGCGATGGCACGGTCGGTGAAAAGGCTCGCAAAGCAGCGCTTCATGGCATCCAAGAGTTCGGGCTCCCGTCGCCCAGGCCTTATTGCTCCCGTCACGTTCAGTATCGTCTCGTGCTGCCCTGCGAAAGACGCGCCCGCGAGGTCCTCTGAAGTCGCACTTGAGCGGACCGCCACGCTGGGATTTTCCATATTGAGCTTCCTGCCAAGCTGGCGGTAGCTGTGCATGATCCAGTACGCCAGATCATCTGGGAACTCTGCCCGCATGAACGCCCTTCGAACCTTCTCACCCCGGGCTGCGACGTCGTTGGGGTCGTCCGGGTTCAGATTCTTCAGCGCGTCCCTGATGACGGCGTCGAGGTCAGATGCCGACACGAACTCTCTGAACGCGTCAGTGGTGACAGCAAAACCCTCGGGGACGCGGATGCCCTTGCTGGTCAGATTCCTTATCATCTCGCCAAGGGAAGCGTTTTTCCCGCCGACCCTGGGGACGTCCTTAAGGCCTATCTCCTCGAACCATAGCACCTGCTCTTGGTTCTTCTTGTCAGCGGTGTTCGCCCCCTTGAGCATCCTACGCCCCGTCCCAAACGGTTTTCATCTGGCGGCGCTGCCTGTTGCTCTTTCCGAACGCCGAGTCCTCGTGTCCCTCACGCATTCGAGATATCCGCCCTGTCATCTCACGGCGGTCGGACACGTTCACACGCAGTGCCAATAGTCCTGTCCAGTCACTGCAAAGTCAGGATAAATAGCCTAGCCTTAATAACGTTTGCCAAATACGGTTCTGGAACAATTCGGGTGGTGAAGTGACTTGGAGAACGATTCATTCCGCACACGTTCACTGCATGTAGTAGATGGGGAATAGTGTCCTGGCAGACATGATTGTTCTGATGACGGTCAGAACGAACGGCCTTCCGGTCCTGAGGACCGACATCATTGGCAGCAGAACGTGCTCGACATGTGGGAGAACTCAATATTCCCGAATGGGCACGGAGCGTTCGCGAGAGTGCGCCTGGCTGAGGAGCGATCCTTCCAGGCGTGGCACCCGCCTGCTGCAGACAGCCGCCTCCAAGAGATTGGAGGTGGCAGGGGGCTTATGGTTCAGCCCCGGCGCGTTCCAGCATGACGTGATGATGGCCCCATACGACCCCGAAGGGGGCGCACGGTCGGAGCCGAATGGAACGAGCTGCATCTGCGGGGGTGTGACCTGACCGTCACCACCCGCATTTGCAGCAGAACCGTCAAATACAGGGCTCTCGAAAATACCGTGGCGATTCGCACGGTTTGAAATCGGGGACTGAGCACATCTGTGCACTATCCGAGTCCGAAGGGAATTATCTCAGAAGTGCATTCATGAGAATATGAACAGGGATCTGCGGGTCGCGATGCTCACCTACAGCACCCGTCCCCGTGGGGGCGTTGTTCATGCGCTCAAGCTTGCCGAGCACCTCGTTGGCCTCGGCGTGGACGCGACTCTCTACTCGCTGGCCAGGAAAGACGACAGGCGTGCTCTGAAGGGGTTCTTCAGGAAGGTCTCGGCACCGTTTGAGATAATCCCTTATGATTGGCACAGGAATCTTGTCACTCGTCTCGAGCGCATGATCGAGGCCTATTCCTTGAGTTTGCCAAGGGACTTCTCGGTATACCACGCACAGGATTGTGTCGGGGGGACCGCCCTCGGGCGAATGCGAACAGCCCGCCGGATCAAGGCCCCCGTGTTCCGCACGATTCATCACATAGACGAATTCGCAGACCCTCAGCTCCTGAGATTCGAGAAGAGAGCTGTTGGAATGGCAGACCACAGATTCGTGGTCTCGAGATACTGGAAGCAATTGTTGAAAGCAGAATACGGATGTGACTCGACCATCACCTACAACGGCATCGACTTGGAGGATTTCAGCGACCTTCCGAAGCGGGACGGCGGGAGGCCGAACGTGTTGTTCGTCGGCGGGCTGGAGCCAAGAAAGGGGCTTGAGTATCTGCTCGAAGCGATGGAGTACGTGCACAGAGAGGTTCCTGGCACGAGACTGGTTGCAGTCGCCAAGACAGGATTCAGAGGGACTGACGACTGGAAATGGTTCGCGACCCTGGCCGATCGACTGGGAATTGCGGACTGTGTCGAATTCCACGAGTCTGTCAAACAGGAGACCCTCCTCAGATTCTACTCCAACTGCGACATCCTGGCTCTACCCTCGAAGACCGAGGGGTGGGGGCTTGCCCTGATGGAGGCGATGGCTTGTGGGAAACCAGTGGTGGCCAGTCGCGCTGGGGGAATCCCTGAGCTTGTCAGGGACGGCATCGAAGGCATCCTTGTCGAACCTGGGGATGTCAGAGGCCTTGCAGGGGCTCTCGGGACGTTGTTGGGAGACAATCGGCTCAGGTCAAGAATGGGCAGAGCTGGGGTATCAAGAGTCAGGTCGTTCTCGTGGGACAGGACCGCCCGGGTCGCCCTGAGGGAATACAGGAAAGCCTTGTCAATCCGCTGACTAGACCATTGCGTCGACATCATGGCGATAGTCTCTTCAATCGCCAATCGGATATGTGCGGAATGACGAATTCAAAACACAAATCTCATATATTCCTCGCATCCTGTTGAATGTCTACCGTAATCTGGGGGAACGGCGGAACACTGTAGTCGCAGCTCAGGTCCGTTCCTTGAATTCGACCGACGGCCGAGGCGAGGGAGGAAGTGTGAGCCAATGGCAAACAGGATTGTCCTTACTGCGGACAGGACCCTGATGTCCACCTACAACGGCAGCATGTTCATAGGATTCGCCGCGTGCTTCCCCAGAGTTTTGCCGAAGCCCGTGTACAACAGGTTGTTCTGCCCAACCAGGCCACGGGATGATGGTCTGGCCATGGCGGCTCCCGCAGGGCTAAGGAAGATCGAGTCGGCTCTGGTTGAGTCGGGCATACCCCAGGAGGACATTGTTGTTGCACATCCCCAGAAGCTGGAAAAGGTTGTGAACACGGATACCCGCGTCATCGGCATAACGACAAACGACCCCCTCGGCCTAGGTCCAGCTTCTAGCACGTTCTCGAGCCTGCTCGGCAAGGAATCATACACGGCCTACTTCTTCAGGACCCTGCTTGAGAGCGACACGGTCCGGAACAGCGGCGCCAAGGTCATAGTCGGTGGGCCCGGTGCGTGGCAATTGGCGGACGATTCTGCCAGGAAGCGCTTGGGAATCAACACGGTCGTCGAGGGCGAGGGAGAGCTCCTGGCCCCCCAGCTCTTCAGGGACGCCTTGGAAGGGCGATCCCTACCCTCAACAGTCTCTGGAGGAGTTGTCCCCACAGACCAGATTCCGTGTATCAGGGGCCCGACGATAAACGGGACAGTGGAAATCAGCAGAGGTTGTGGCCGGGGATGTGAGTTCTGCAACCCAAACATGCGGCAGATCAGGCACATCCCTCTTGACAGAATCCTGCGCGAGGTCAGCGCCAACCTTGCTCATAGCAGCAAGATAACGCTTCACGCCGAGGACGTCATCAGGTACAAGGCCAAGGGCATGACCCCTGACCGCGAGAGGGTTGGGGAGCTCTTCTCCGAAGTGCTCAAGTTGACTCCGAACGTCGGAATGAGTCATTTCGCGATTTCGTCCGCGATGGCCGAGCCGAAGCTTGTCGAGGATATCAGCCACCTCACGGGAGCAGACGATGGCAGGAAGCACGTGTACGGCCAGACGGGCATAGAGACCGGGTCACCCGATCTCGTGTCCAGGCATATGAAGGGCAAGGCAAAACCCTTCGCCTCCGAGAAATGGCCCGAAGTGGTGAGAGAGGGGTTCAAGCTGCTCTCGGACAACAGCTGGATCCCCTGCGGCACTCTTGTGATGGGCATGCCAGGAGAAGGGGCGGAGGATGTCTCGAAGACCATAGACCTGATAAGAGACCTGAGGGAATACAAGAGTTTCATAGTCCCTCTTTTCTTTGTTCCGCTTGGGAATCTGAAGGATGACGAGTTCTTCAGACCCAAGGCCATGCTTCCGGAACACTGGGTGCTTTTGGGAGAGTGCATCGAGCATGACTTCAAGTGGATCACCGAGCTGATGGACGAACTCTTCTCGCAGAACAGGGTTAGCGCGGTCAAGTCCACCGGATACAGGTTCGCTGCGTGGTACATGAAGCGCAAACTGAAGCCCTATGTCGACGTCATGATGGAGGGCAAGAATCCTCTCGAAGAGGAACTCGAGTATGATGATGGCAGCTCCGGCCATGTCACCGGAAAGGCGACAGCATGAGTTGACAGTCCATCATATCTGCTTGACCGAACTCCTCTCGGTCGGCCCGCCAGTCGCGGTCACCAGGTATATGGAAGCCATCACGAGCGCCGCTCCAATGCCTGCGGCAAGCCCCAGAGACTCATCCAAGAAGCCGATCGACAACACCAACGCGGTGATGACTTCGATGAGCATGATCGTCGCCGAGGCCGTCGCAGATATCCCTTCCAAGCCCATCGCCCAGAGCAGGGTCGCAGCTGATGTGCAGAGAATGCCCAAGTAGACTATGGCAACCCAGCCCTGCGGGTCGACGGACAAGTCCGCTCCCGAGAGATAGACGCACAAGACCGCGGGGGCAAGGAACACAGTACAGGATGCGATGGCGCCGGAGCTGATCTCCACCGCGGAATGCTTGGACATCAGTCTCTTGCTCAGCACGATGAAGAACGCCCAGCTCCATCCGGACATGTAGACTAGCATGTCCCCGACCAGCTGCTCGGAGTTGAGTGACAGGCTGCCGCCGGTCGTAACCAGGAATATCCCCATCATGCCGATGGCCACTCCTCCGAGCTGTATCCTACCTAGGCGCTCGGTGAAGACGAAGTACGATATAATCGCGACCGCAATCACATTGATGTCAACCAGGAGAGCCGTCTTGGACGCCGATGTCATCGTGAGTCCAACATACTGAAAGATGAATCCCGTCGCGTTCAGCGCGCCGACGATCCATATGGCTGGCATCTTCATGACGCTGAATGAGAACTTCCCCAGATAGACCACAAGCGAGAGAGTGACTGTGGATGCGATGATGAACCTGAGCCACAGAAAGAGCACGTCGTTTCCAACATAGTCGAGGCCCCACTTGACGCCAGGGAAGGACGTGCCCCAGATGAGGCTGGCGAACACCGTGAGCAGGATTGCATTCGTCCTATCTCGCGAGGGCATGGGCCACGCATCGACAGCCGGTATAAGAATACTTACTCATGGAGGGGGTTTCGGTTCTTCCTTGGGAAGCTCCACATGGAACACGCTTCCCTTTCCAACCTGGCTCTCGACCCATATCCTGCCGTTGTGCGCCTCTATTATCCCCTTGGAGATAGGGAGCCCGAGGCCAAGACGATCGACCTGGTGCGACAGATCATCGCTCGTGATTATGTGGAAAGTTTCGAACAACTTCCCCAGGTTCTCCAGCGGGATTCCGGACCCATTGTCCTTGACCCATAAATGAAGCAGGCGCCCCTCGTCCCTCGCGCCGACCTGGATGCGTCCCTCATCCTGCGTGTACTTGATGGCGTTGTCCAACAGGTTGTTGAACACGTCCTTCAGCCTGCGACGGTCCGCCATGATCAGGGGAATGCTCCCCTCGATGCCCAGCGTCAGTGACTGCCTCTTGTCCTGAGCGTCCTTCGTGCGCGCGTTCACTATATCTTGAAGCAACATGTCGACCCTCACGGGTTCAGGGTGGATCTGAAGGGAGCCCTTCTCCAGCCTGCTGACGTCGAGCATGCTCTCGACGAGCGTGTACAGGCGGTCAGTGTTCGTCTTGATGATGGAGAGTTTGGATGCGAACTTCTTGTCGAGCTTGGCAGAGTACTCGGATTCGACGAGGTCGATGTATCCCCTCATCACGGTCAGGGGCGTACGGAGCTCGTGCGACACGACGTCAATGAACTGGCTCTTCATCTTGGTGACGCGCTCGAGCTCCTGATAGGTCTGGGTCATCTTCTCGTAGGACCTCTCCAGCTGGTTCTGGAGCCTCACCTTGGACGTCACGTCCATCCCTACGAAAAGGACCCTCTGGACCTCGCCCAGCTCGGACCTGATCGGAGTAACGCGCGCATGGAGGTAGAACGCCTTGTCCGGCATCGGGACCACGTGCACATCGATGCGTTCCCCGTCATGACCTTCCATGCCTTGGACGATGAGCCTGTCAAGGCCGCACTTCATGATCACCTGATCTTCGAACGCGCTAGTCCCCAGAATCTGGTCCGCCTTATCCTTCCCGAGCAACTTGAGCATCTGCTTGTTCACCGACTGGAATATGCCCTTCGAGTCACAGGTGAAAATGCCGATTGGCGCCATGTCAAAGATGGTTTCAGACTCGACCTTGGCGCGTCTCAGGTTGGAGGAAGCCCGCACGTTCTCGATGGCCACCGCGAAATAGTTCGCCACCGCAGTCATCACATGTTCCGTCTCTGTGGGGAACGGAGCACTTCCCTTCTTCTTGGCCACCGCGAGATAACCCACGAGCTGCTCCCTCATCAGTATGGAGCAGACGATCATTGACCCCAGATTCAGTGCCTCGGCCAAGCTGCGTCCGCCTGGCGGGAATATCTCTGGAGAATCGGCTCTCATCGTGGAAGCGGTCTTCTTCTCGGAGAGCCTGCGCCTGAAATCGATATCCATCTTGATGGGCGGAAATTTGTGGACGTTCGCGATCGGCGCGCCAGCCAAACCTGCGATGGTCAGATTGTCGCTCTCCGGGTCTATAAGCAGGATTGCCGCATAGTCTGAGCCAGCAATCGATTTCAACTCTGCAGCAATAGCCGAGAACGAGTCCTCCGCCGAACTGAGTTCGGATAGCTTGACATTGAGCCTGTTGATGACCGCCAATACAACATCAATTACGTCTTGCTCTGATGGCAATGCAACTATGCCTCCGGGGGAAGAAGCGCCCTCTGGCGTTTGAAGCTGTGGCTATTGGAACTGTGTAGGCAATAGATAAGTCATTCGTCACGGATAACGGGTAGAGGCGAGGCAGGACGGCATTCGCTGCGGGATGTTGGGGAATCATGGTCATCCGAACCTTCAGGGACAAGAAACCCGAGATGGGCTTGGACGTGTATGTCGACGATTCAGCAGTCATAATCGGAGACGTGAGGATCAAGGATCGGGCGTCAATCTGGCCCTGCGCGGTGCTCCGTGGCGACGATGACTATGTGGAGATTGGCAGAGGCAGCGCCATGCTGGATGTCTCATTTGCCGAAGCGCCAAGAGGACGACCTGTGATTGTGGGAGACAAGGTACTCGTGTCACACGGTGCGAGGCTCCACGGTTGTCAGGTCAGGGACGAGAGCCTGATAGGCATCGGGGCAACGGTCCTGGACGGAGCAGTCATAGGTGAGAGGTCGGTAGTCGCCGCGGGATGTCTCATATCCCCGGGAAGCAGGATACCGCCAGAATCATTCGTGATTGGCATTCCCGGGAAGGTCACGAGATCAACGGCCAGTGCGGATGTCAACCGGACCCTTGAGGAACTCAGGACCCTGGCCAGTAAGGCGGCCATATATAAATCAGGCATATGAGCCGGGAAAATCATTGCCTGCCAGCTGATTATCACGGGTCGAAAACACGACAGCCGTATTATATACAGTCAAGTCAATCTTCAGCCGCGGAATAGGAAGGACTGAGCCTAGATAACAGACGCGTTAGAGGATCTTGCAGAAGGTGCTAGATTGGAGATACACTTCAGCAAACCGGTTGTGGCCAGGGTCCGAAAATGCAGGCTCGTGGTCGTTAAGAACAAGCGCTCGAATGACGACAAGGTCGAGCCTAAGGAATGAAGACACGTAGAGGCATCCCCGCAGTGAGCTGTTCTTCTGTCGCTTATAGAAGAGCAGGGTCTTCTTGTCAGTACCACCTTTTCCAGTGGAGAGTTGCTTATATACCGTCCGAAAAGGCTATTTATATTGATGCCAATATCGAAGTGGATGGGATAAAAATGGCTTCTGGACAACCAGGACCGCAAGGTCCATACCCGATGTATCAGCCCGTGTACCAGCCTGTGCGCAAACCGATGGTCGAGTACGCGAGGACTTTCGTGTCCGACATCGCGCTCGTGCTGGGGATTGTGCTGAGCCTGTTTCTGGTATGGCTAGGCGCAGTGATTTGGGGATGGAGCGACGACCCTGACGTCGAGGATGTCGGGATGTTCATCCGGTCGCTAGGAATGCTGATTCTGACAGCAGTCATGTTCGTTGGCGCGCTGATCAGAACAGACTGGGACAAGTGGATGAGGTTCGGAGTGCTGCTTAGTGCCACTCTGCTCATGATCTGCATCGGCTACTGGACTGGATTCTGGTCGCTCCTTGGCGGATTTGACTTCAACTTCTAGTCCAGCTGCGTAAACCCTTTCACCTTTTCAGTTTCTTTCCAACCTTGGCCTCGACGGATGCAATCTTGGACTCAAGCATCCCACTCTTACCCCTTCGGTCATCGATCTTGACCGAAGTTATGACCCTAGGGCACATGCCCATCACCCGCATGTGACATCTGCGCACTACGTCCATGACCTCGTCGTAGCCTCCCTCGACCACCGTGCCCATCGGGTTGATCTTGTAGTCCAGGCCAGAGGCCTCGACAAGCTTCAGGCATTCTGCTACATACTTGCTGACGCTCTGGCCACTTCCGATTGGAACCACTGAGAACTCCACCAGCATTCTTTCCCTCCGCTCAATTCTGTGCATCCGAAGCTAAGTCCCTGACCAGATGTAGGCAATCCTTAGCCTCTTGGCTCCGTCAGAGACGAACATATTTATACGATAACTTGCTAAATGAATCTTCCGAGAGATCGGTTCCCGACTTTCATAGGGGTTGTGTTATCCTGAAGTCAAAGAGGGGCGGCGAGTCGCTAAACATAGTGACAAAGCTGAGGAAGTCTGAGGGGGAGAAGACTGGATCTACCTTGACTGTGGAACACCTCACACGTGCTATCAAGAACAGCATAGACAAGCAGGGCATGCCTGAGGAGGAGGCTAGGGCGATGGCCCAGCACGTAATGAATTTCTTCGGCTACAGCGAGAGGATCATAGACAATGTCCTGGAGCCGGAGGACAGGGACGCGTTCTATATGCTCGAGGATGCTGGGATCCTCATGACCGAGCGCGAGGAGACGACCCTGTATGATGGCAGGGAGTGGAGGATCCACTACTGGATGTTCCGGAAGAAGCGCATACAGGAACTCATCGGTGGCAGGCTGAGGCTGAAGGAAGGGGACGGGGACGCATCCAGCGTGTACGACGACATCCCCGAAGACATCTGGAACAGAGAGTAGGCGGGGCCGCGCTGTTTTCACTTTCGCAGAGCCCAGCGAAAGCGCTTAGTCCCCGCACCTTCTGGAGTGCCAAGTCATGATCCCGGAGATTTTTCCATACACACCAAGGGCCGGGCAGGAGCATTTGATGAACCTCATGTCCGCCTCCTGCGAGAGACGGTCGCACTTGGTGGTGGAAAGCGGCACTGGCACGGGCAAAACCGTCTGTGCCCTCAGCGCGTGTCTGTCATTCTGCAAGGAGCGCGGGAAGAAGGTGTTGTACGTTACCCGTACCAATTCGCAGCAGAGACAGGTCATGTTCGAGCTCCGACAGTTGTCCGAGCGCGACAGGGTCTTCGGGGTCGCCCTCCAGGGAAGACGGAACATGTGTCCGCTGTCCAAGATGGATTCAGAGCTAGCCGAAGGGACTCCCGAAGAGCTGTCGAAGGTGTGCAGCGACCGGAAAGCGCGGGTGCTAAAGGGAAACGAGGAGGCCTGCAAGTATTACGCGACCGTGATCTCAGAGAACCTGCAGCCCGTCATGAAGTTCGCGAAGGAAGAGCTTCCCACCGCGGAGGAGTTCGTATCCTATTGCGTCGACCGCGAGCTTTGTCCTTACGAAGTAAGCAAGCTGCATGTGCCTGCCGCAGACGTAGTCGCCGTCCCTTACGTCATGTTCTTCGATGGATTCATTCGGCACGCTCTCCTCGACTGGATGTCCTGCACATTGCCCGACATCGTTCTGGTGGTGGACGAGGCCCACAACCTTCCCTCGTACTCGAGGGAACTCGAGTCCGCGACCCTGAGCTCAGTTGCACTCAAGCTTGGGGAGAGAGAGGTTGATGAGTTCGGGGATCCCGAGGTCGCAGATGGCATCAGCCTGAGAGATTTCATCTCCATGCTACTTGAGATCCTCGACAGCACCGTAGACGAGTACCTCATCGACGAGGACGGGATAATACCGCAGTCCCACATCGAAGAGGAGTTGATGTTCAGGACCAGGCTGACCAGCAAAGGCATCCAGGGCCTGCTCTCACAAGCCTCCAACTTCGGCGAGATGGTCAGGGACCACAAGCGATTGTCCGGCAAGCTGCCGAGGTCTTATGTCCACGGCACCGCGGGTTTCTTGGTCTTCTGGCACAGCTTGGACGAGGGGGAGTACGTGAAGCTCATCACAGAGACTAGGGAGAAGGCCTTCGAGGCATTCTGCCTGAATGCCGCACTCGCCTGCAAACCCGTTCACGAATGCCATGTGAGCATACACATGTCCGGGACGCTCAAGCCGCTCGCCGAGTATCGGGAGTCAATCGGACTCCCCACGGACGCCGTTGAGTCAGAAGTGCCGTCCCCGTTCCCCAAGGAGAACAGGAGTGTCATGTTCGTCGATGATGTGACGACGAAGTACGAGGACATGGAACGGGACTCCTCGTTGGTGGAGAGGATTGCAGCTCACGTGTCGGATGTGGTCTCAAACGTTAGCAGGAGCACGATCGTGTTCTACCCATCGTATGCGCTAATGGATAGGATAGCTCCGAGAACCGCCCTTGCTTCGGCTGGAAGGAGCATTCACTTCGAGCACCGCGACATGGGTCAGGGTGAGCTCATGAAGACCGTTTCAGGGTTCAAATCCGCTCCCGGGAACGCGTTGCTGCACGCGATTGCGGGAGGCAGGATCAGCGAGGGCATGGACTTCCCCGGGGCGGAGATGGAAGTCGCGATCATCGCTGGGATACCATATCCCAAACCCACCGCCAAGCAGCGGGCCCTCCAGCACTTCTGCGAGATCAGATTCGGAAATGGTTGGGAGCACGCCGTCAAGGCGCCGACCGCGCGCAAGCTCGAGCAGGCCATCGGACGCCTGATCAGAAGTGAGACTGACAGGGGAGTCGCCCTCATCCTTGACCGACGCGCCACTCAGTTCAAGGAGACTGTGGCAGCGGTTCGCGTGACCGACCCGGTGGAGGAGATAATGAGATTCTTCGAGGGCTCGCAATCCACCGTGGCGCCGGAAGCAGCTGGAAGGCCGAGGCTGCGCAGTCCGAGACGTTGAAGAATTCCCTTCGCGAGCACTTCGTTATTATACTCCGGCTCTATTGCCTGACCAATGGGTCCGTTCGAGACGATACTTGCCGTCCTCTGGGTCATGCTGCCGGCCCTGGTGCCCAATTCGGCTGCGGTCCTTCTTGGCGGAGGAACGCCGATGGACTTCGGAAGAAGCTGGCGCGGGAAACGGATTCTCGGAGATGGCAAGACCTGGCGCGGATTCTTCGGGGGTGCGCTTTCTGGAGCGGTTGTCGGATTCCTGCAGATAGGACTTGCTGAGCTCCTGGGCACCCATGGCTCCTGGGGATTCGGCCCTTTGCCAATGTCGGTGGCAGCCGTGTTCAGCTTGTCGTTCGGGTCCATGCTCGGGGACTCCGTGGGCTCTTTCCTGAAGAGAAGGATTGGGAAGGAGAGGGGGGCAAAGACTCCCATACTGGACCAGTACAATTTCGTCGCTGGAGCCTTCGCCCTCATCCTCATCGTCGACTCGGAATGGTTCCTGGAGCGATTCGCGGAAGGCAACGGCTGGATGGCTCTTGTAGCATTCCTTATCCTTGTCCCCCTGATTCACAGGGGAGTCAACATCATAGGATATAAGATGGGCAAGAAGCATGTGCCGTGGTAAGGGGTGGAGAAGCTGCTCAAGCAGATGCTGAAGGACATGAAGGTCGTTCAGACCGGCGAGTTCGTCCTGTCGTCAGGGAAGAAAAGCAACTACTTCGTGAACATCAAGCGCGCAAGCACTGACCCGAAGGTGTTGCGCGAGATCGGTAAAGCCATCGCACCCCATGTGGGGGATTGCAAAATCGCTGGCATGGCCCTTGGAGCGGTCCCCCTCACCGTTGCAGTGGCCCTGGAAACGGACAGGCCGTTCGTGATGGTCAGGAAGGAGCCGAAAGACCACGGCACGAAAGATCTCATAGAAGGGCAGGTCCAGCCCGGAGACAAGTTCGTTGTCGTGGAAGACGTCGCCACCACCGGCGCATCAACGATGAGGGTGGTCAACGCATTGAGGGAGAAAGGGGCGAACGTGTTGAGGGCAATCGTCGTTGTGGACCGCGAGGAGGGGGCTCGAGATCTCCTGACCGAGCATGGGATCGAACTGATATCGATATTCAGGGCCAAGGACCTCGTATGAGCTGCGGAAGGATCGACCTCGCGTGCAGGAAGTGCAGGCTCAGCAAGCACCGAATACGAGTCGTGCCAGGGAAGGGCTCCTGTAGGTCTCCCATAGTTTTCGTCGGTGAGGCGCCCGGAAAGGAGGAGGACCTGAGAGGAGAGCCCTTCGTCGGAAGGGCCGGAAAGATACTCGATGATGCTCTGAGAGAGGCGGGCATCGCCAGGGAAGATGCATATATCAGCAATCTTGTGAAATGCCGACCGCCGAACAACCGAAAGCCGCGAAAGGACGAGATCGAGGCGTGCTCCCAGTTCCTCTCGTCAGAACTCAAAGCCATAAAACCTAGGGTCGTGTGCGCCCTGGGGCAGACAGCGGCGGAGGCCCTGACTGGCAAGAAGGGATCGATGACTGAACACCTCGGGCGGGCAGTTGGGTCGGAAAGGTTCGAAAGGCTAATCCGAGTCGTTGTTGCCTACCATCCGGCAGCCTGCTTGTACCAGAGCCGCAAGGTTACCCAATTTAGATCGCAGATAGCCGACGCGCTGGCGCTCGCCAACACCGGCAGAGATCCCGAATGAAATGTTATTGTACCCCTCCAGCTGTATCATCGTCTCGATGCGCCTAGCTATGGACGGATTCGTCGCGACGCTAATCGTCCTCTCCACCGTGGGCGCGGGTCAGATCTGTCATGGCGAGCAAGCATCCGCTCAGCCGCTCAACAGTTGGACCATAATGGTCTACATGGCCGCTGATAACTCGGTGCCATTGCCGTGGGAGGACGATATCAACGAGATGGAAGCTGCGGAGCAAGCTCAGAATACGAACATAGTCGCTCTCCTCGACACCTACGGCGGTCCTGACTCCAGACTGCTCAGAATCGTTCACGACTCCAACGGCTTGGATGGCACAATCGTCTCGACTGAACTCGATGACAATGGAGAAGTCATATCTGGAGGAGAGGTGAACACGGGGTCCCCAGACACCCTCCGCGACTTCATCGACTATTGCGCTTCGTCCTTTTCCGCGCACAGGTACGTCCTGATCCTCTGGGGTCACGGAGCCGGGTGGCATGGACTGTGTCCCGACGGTTACGATTTCCTCACGCTCCCGGAGCTTAGGAGCGCCCTGTCGCAGTCCATTGCCGCGATGGGCAGACCGCTGGACCTGGTCGGGGTTGATGCGTGCGCACAAGGATCCATTGAGATGATCCGCGAACTCAGAGGCGTCACGGATGTCTTCGTTGCCTCGGAGAAGGACGTTCCGTACGAAGGGCTGCCGTACGTCCTCGTCCTGAACACACTGGCAACGAACCCTGAACAGACACCTGCCGAGTTCGGAGTGAGCATCGCGAATCAGTATCACCTGTGGTCCACCATCAACTCCATGTACTCAACCACGATGGCCGTGTTCGACATGGACAGAATCGACATGGTGTTGGTCAGCCTCTCCGCACTGTCATCCGTCGGCGCACAGTATGATGGCATCTTCCACGCGGCCCTCAGGAATGCCGCGGAATCGTCCGAACACTATGAGGATGTGTGGAACGTCGATTTCGGAAACCTCCTCGCGGAGATTGCCTCCAGCGATCTCCCCATCGAACTCAGGGAGGCGGCATTGAACGCCCTTGTTACGTATTCTGGGATGGTCTTGCACTCCAAGTTGTTCTCGAAGCATGACCCGATAGATGATATCTGGGCAAACCGGTCCACGGGAGCGGTCATATACTTGCCTGGGAGTGATTTGACCGACTCGGACTACTCAGACCTGGCAATATCCAATACACCGTGGGACGAGTTCGGATGGATGATGAGAAACGATACTGTACCTTCACAAAATGAGCCAGGTCCCCTCGCAGAATATCTGGACACGGATTCTGACGATGTCAATGATGCTGTGACATACACCTGGTATGCTACATATGACGAATACTCCGTCAGCATCTACAGGAAGATGGCCGGAGGAATCCAGTTCGTTCGCACTGAGCACTCCACCGTCCCAACGATAACGATCATGAACACGCCTGGGCGCCTGGAGCTGGCGGTCTGCGCTTCGAACGAGGGGGTCGCCAAGTCGTACAGGATCGTCAACGTCTCGCTCGAAGGAGACGTCTACATTCGTGTCCACGTTGTCGATAATGGTGCCCCTGTTGAGGGCGGAGTAGAGGTGAGGATCACGTCCGGTTCCAGTTCGCTGCTACTGCCTAACCTCACGTCCCCTTTTGTGGCACGAGTGCCAATCCCCTCATTCTCAAACATAGGAGATATTGTCACCGTTCAGATCGTTGACCCAGAATCCGGCAGAGTGATCGGTGATGCCCAGACATACGTGCCCGAGGGTCAATCCGAAGTCGAGGTCGAGATTCATGACCACGAAGACGATGGCTCAGCACTGGTGTTCCTAACATTCGTGCTGCTTCCGGGACTGATAATCATCGCTTTCGCGCTAATCGTTGCGAGAGAGAATAGGAAATCGAAGTGACTGTTCAGAATCTCTTCTTGAGCAGGAACTTCAGGTTCCCGAAGCCATCGTGCCAGCTGCTGAGCTTCACTTCGCCGATACGGACTCTGTATGTTATGGGCACCTCGGCAGCCTTCGCCTTCCAGAAGGCCTCGATCTTGATCTCCTCCGAGAACGACATGCCATCGCTGACCAGATCTAGCCGGCCAAGTAGCTGTCTCCTGAAGACCCACATCCCGCTTTGGGAATCCCTGACCTTGATCCTGAACAGGATCCTGGTGATCGTTGACAAGAGCCAGTTGCCGAGCCTGTGCTTGGCATTCATCGCGCCCTTGTCCATCTCCGGGAACCTATTGGTTGTCACGAAATCCAGGCCTTGCGAATCGAGCATGTCCACGAGCTTTGGGATCATGTCCGCCGGGTATGTCATGTCTGCATCCAAAGTCGCCACATACTCGCCCACAGCGTGTTCGAACCCTGTCTTGTAGGCACGACCATATCCTCTCCTCGGCTCGTCCACAATCTTGGCACCCTTTTCCTTGGCGATATCCCTGGTCCTGTCCTTGGAGTTGGTGTCCACTACAAGAATTTCAAGCGAGCCCTTGCCTGAGAAGGCCTTGTTCAGCTCGTCAATCACCAGCCCGATGCTCTTCTCTTCGTTCATGGTTGGGATGACGACTGAGACTCTGGGCTGCTCCAAGCGAGTCATCTCCCTGGGAACACAAGGCGGAAGCGCCTCGGCTTCTTGCCTTCGGGCGGGGAATATGGAGAGCGCTCGTAGAGCTTGCATGCAAGATAGCCCATGAAAGCGAAGATGAGGCGCGCCACGGCCCAGGCGGACTTGGACGTCTCGATCAGCCTCTGAGGCTTGTAGCTTGACCACAAGTACCCGTGCTTCAACGTGAGCTGTTTCCTTCCCCAGCCGTTCCAGAAAGCCTGCTTAAGGAAGCCACGGAAACTGCCCTTGGTCCTGTGGTACACTATTGCCTCTGGGTTGTATACGAACTTGTACCCCTTGGAGACGGCCCTGTAGTTGATATCGATGTCCTCCGCTGTCACGAACCACGGATCGAACCCAACGACTTCGTCCAGAACCTCCTTCTTCCATGCCATGCTAGCGCTCGGGTAGGATATGTCAACGCCCTCATGGAACAGCTCGACACGGTCCAGATCCTCGAAGGCGTGGTAGCCGATGTTTATTGTCTTTCCCGCAACTATGTCGTAGCTCATCAGGGACTTGCGCAGCTCCTTGAGCCAGAATGGATTCGCGATGCAATCGCCGCCTATGGTCGCGATCGCTTCTCCCTCTGACTTCATTATTCCGTAGTTGGTGCTCTCTCCTCTGCTTCCAGAGTGGTGAAGGAGCCTTATCGATGGATGTGTCTCCTTGTACTTGCTGATGATTTCGACCGTCCCGTCCCAACTGCCCGCGTCGATTATGACTATCTCGAAGGGCTGTTCCTGAGTAATCAGGCTGTCCAGGAGATCTCGTATGTGACGCTTCTCGTTCAGCAGGTTGAGCACTATGCTGATTTTCATGGCGCTGACTCCCACTTGAATCACTTGATATCTATTATGGTTTGCCCGGCGACAGCATCAGTCAGAGGACCGCAGGCCATATCCGATGCCATAGTATCTAGCGCCGTCGCGGGCAGCCTTGTCAGGATCGAGCACGCGGCGTCCGTCCACGACCACGGCTGACCTCATCGATGCGAATTCCTTCTTGCCCAGTCTGCGGAACTCTGGCCAATCGGACTGCACGATGCATCCATCAGACCCCTTGAGACACTCCCGCACGGAGGAGGCGTACTCAATCGTTGGAATTAGCTTGATGAAGCTGTTCATCGCCATCGGGTCATATGCGACGACATGCGCTCCCTTCGCCAAGAGCCCGGTTATGAGCGGCACGGCCCGAGTCTCCCGCACGTCATCGACCCCTCCTTTGAATGACAAGCCCAGCACCGCAATCCTCTTGCCTCTCAGGCCGCCGATGGCCTCCTCCAGGAGCCCGATTCCCTCCAATGGCTGGGATTCGTTGATCTTCTCAAGTGCGGCAAGAAGCTCCGAACGGTAACCCTCGCCTCGAGCCTTCGCGCGAAGCGCTCTGACGTCCTTCGGGAGGCAGCTGCCTCCATAGCCTAGTCCAGGCTTCAGAAACATGGGATTGATCCTGGGGTCAAGCCCCACGGCCTTCAGCACCCCTTCCGAATCTATGCCGAACCGGACGCACATGTTCGCCACGTCATTGGCGAAAGATATCTTCGTCGCCAGGAACATATTGGAGGCGTACTTGATCATCTCCGCGGACCTGATGTCCGTCCTCAACTTCGGCGCCCTTATCGGCCGGAACAGCTTCATGAGCATGTCCCCCGAGCGCCTGTCATTCGCGCCGACTACAATCCTGGACGGCTCCATGCTGTCTTTGAGGGCAGAGCCCTCCTGCAGGAATTCGGGGTTCATGCATAGGCCAAAACCGAGGCCCGCTTTCTTGCCTGAGGTCTTCTCAAGAATCGGCCTCACAACCGAGTCGGTCGTTCCTGGCACCACCGTGCTCTTCACGACGATCAACCGGTAGTCATTCGATTTCTTGATTGCCCTCGCAACGCTTCTGCTGGCAGCTTTCAAAGGGCGAATGTCGATCCTCCCCGAGGGCAAGGAAGGCGTCTGCACGCAAAGGAAAACGACGGACGATGATGACGCAGCTCTCACGATATCAGTTGTGGCCTTCAGCGACGATAGCCGCACCAGACGCGTCAATTCCTTCTCAAGCGGAGGCTCATAGAAGGGAAGGCGTCCGGATTTGACCGATTTGACCCGGCTCTCATCGATGTCCGCACAGACTACCTCGTGTCCGAGCTTGCCCAGCATGACAGCGGTGGCGAGGCCAACATAGCCCGCACCGATGACGCATGTCCTCATTGGCCTGCGAACAGGCTGGGGCGATAATAACCCTTTGCACATCATCCAGCACGTCCGGAAAGGATTATATGGGCAGCAGGTTGTTCATTCGGCCAATGAAGGTTGTCATCCCCGCTGCCGGGCTCGGGGTCAGGTTCCTGCCCGCAACCAAGGCGCAGCCGAAGGAGATGCTGCCCGTCGTGGACAAACCCGCGATACAGTACGTGGTGGAGGAAGCCGTGGCGTCAGGCATGACTGACATCATCATAATCACGGGCAGAGGGAAAAGAGCGATAGAGGACCACTTCGACAAATCCTACGAGCTTGAGCACAAGCTCAGGGAAAGCGGCAACTCCGAGGCGCTTTCCGAAGTACAGAGAATAGCTTCGATGGCGGACATCTTCTACATCAGGCAGAAGGAGCAGCTCGGCCTCGGCCACGCCATCCTCTGCGCCAAGAAGCACGTGGGCAACGAGCCATTCGCCGTGATGCTCGGGGACGACATAGTTGTGAACGAGAGACCATGCATAGGTCAGCTGGTGGACATATTCGATGACACTAGCACGTCGGTGGTAGGTGTGGAGCAGGTCCCGAAATCGAGGATACACAGATACGGCGTGATAAAGGGCAGGAGGGTCAAGAACAGGCTCTACAAGGTAGAAGACCTCGTGGAAAAGCCCAGCCCTGACCAGGCGCCCTCGGACCTCGCCATCATTGGAAGGTATGTCTTCAAGCCGGAGATATTCTCGTTCTTGGAGAAGATCGGACCCGGCAAAGACGGAGAATATCAGCTCACCGATGCGATGCGCCTGCTGTGTAGGAAGGGGGGGCTCTTCGGGTTGAGGTTCCAGGGGAGAAGGTTCGACATCGGAAGCAAGGCAGACTGGATTAGGGCGACGATCGCGCTCAGCCTCGAACGGGAGGATCTGTCGAGCGAGTTGCGAGCGTCCAGCGGGCTCGTCATTAGGAAGGTCTGAACGCTCACCAGGGTCGGACGTCTCCAAAGACCAATCGAATTCTTCTGCGGCAGTCTGGCCTCGACCTACTTATCGACAACTCCGCAAGGTATTATAGTCACGGAGGGATTCTGAGCTCAGAGGTCGGTCCTTGAAACTGATGGCCAAATATCACAGAATCGAGGATGCTAGAATTGGCGAGAACACGATAGTCCGAGACTACGTGAACCTGTATGGATGCAAGATCGGCGACGACTGCAAGATCGCCGCCTACGTTGAGATACAGCGCGGGGTGACAATGGGCGACAGGTGCAAGGTCGAGGCTTTCGCATTCATACCATCAGGGGTCACCATCGAGGATGAGGTGTTCATAGGTCCTCACGCATGCTTCACCAACGACAAGATCCCGAAAGCGGTCGGGGACTGGGAGGTCGTGCCGACCCTCGTGAAGAAGCGTGCCTCAATAGGTGCAAATGCGACAGTGATATGTGGCGTCACCATAGGTGAGAACGCCCTTGTCGGAGCGGGGGCTGTCGTCACGAAGGACGTCCCCGCCAACGCCGTAGTCGTTGGCTGTCCTGCCAGGAGAGTGGGGACGAGAGGTTCTGTTAGAAAGCAAATCAAGAGGAAGCGTGGCAAGAGATGAAGGTCCCAATCGCATCACCAGTGATGACAGAGAGGATGATAGAGGCAGCGGCGAGCGCCTACAGGAACGAGAGGCTCACTCTTGGAGAGAGCGTGTTCAAGTTCGAGGAGGCTTTCGCGAGGATGTGTGGCACGAAACATGCGGTCGCTGTGAACTCAGGGACTGCCGCCCTGCAGCTCGCACTTCAGGCGCACGGGGTGAAGGCGGGCGACAGAGTCGTCACTTCTTCAATGTCCTTCGTGGCCACAACTAATGCATATGTCGCTTTCGGAGGGGTTCCCGGGTTCGCTGACGTGCTCGATAGGGAATACACGCTCGACCCGTCCAAGCTGGGGCCAGCCATGGACAAGAAGACCAAGGCGGTGATTCCGGTTCACCTGTACGGCCAGCCTGCCCACATGGACGAAATCCGAGAATCCGCCGACAAGTCGGGCGCGGTCATAATCGAGGACGCGTGCCAGGCCCACGGGGCGGTCTACAAAGGAAAGGTCGCAGGGAACCTCGGGCACGCAGGTTGCTTCTCTTTCTACCCGACCAAGAACATGCATGTTGGCGGGGATGGTGGGATGATCACCACCAACGACGACAAGGTCGCGGAACTCTGCAAGAAGCTGAGACACTGCGGCCGGAAAGGGCAGTACGAGCACGACGTGATAGGGTACACCTACAGGCTCAACACCGCGAACGCCGCTATAGGCATCGAACAGCTCAAGCTGCTGCCCGAATGGAACGATAAGAGGAGGGCAGCAGGAAGGATGTACGATCAAATGCTGAAAGGTGTTGGAGATCTCGTGCTTCCACCTCAGCCTACCCAAGAGGTGTCCCCGGTCTTCCACCTCTACACGCTCAGGACACAGAAACGCTACGAGCTGAAGGCGTTCCTGGAGGGCAAGGGTGTCGGAGTGGGGCTCAACTACGAGATTCCAATCCACCTCCAGCCGATATACAGACAGATGTACGGGTTCAAGGAGGGAATGCTGCCCGTGACCGAGAAGTGCTGCAGAGAGGTCATAGCGATCCCCATGTTCGCGGACATCACGCCAGAGCAGATCAGGTACGTTGTCGATTGCGTCAAGGAGTTCTACAGCAAGTAGGTGGGTTGAGTTGGCCAAGTACAATATTGGAGTCATTGGCGTCGGGTACTGGGGCAAGAAGATAGTTGACGAGTACTCGAAGCTCGAGAACGTCAATCTCATGGGCGTCTCGGACCTTGATGACAAGAACCTCGCATTCTGCAACGACAGGTACGGCGTCAGGAACGGGTACAAGGACTATAGGCAGCTTCTGGCCCTGAAGGACCTCCACGCGGTCAATGTCTGCACGCACAACGCGATGCACTATGAAGTGTGCAAGAAAGCCTTGAACAACGGAAAGCACGTGCTCGTCGAGAAGCCGATGACCCTCAACTCAAAAGAGGGGCGCGAGCTGGTTGATATCGCCCAGAAGAAGGACCTGACGCTATCTGTCGGGCACATATTCAGGTTCAACAACGCTCTCGCTGAGATCCGTAGGCTCGTGAAGGAGAGGTACTTCGGCAGGATATTCCTCGTGGAGCTCAACTGGCTCAACTTGGAGAAGTCGTTTGCTGACAGGGACGTGCTGTTCGACCTCGCACCTCACATGTTCGATATTCAGAACTACCTCCTGGACGAGTGGCCATCGGAACTGAGCTGCACGGGAGCACCCTTCAGGCGGAAGGATGGGGAGGAGACAGCCTACATCGTGTGCAGATACAAGGACGGCCTGATATCCATGGCGAACGTCAGCTGGCTAGTTCCCAAGAAGACCCGGCAAGTGTTCATAGCCGGAGAGGCGAGATCTGCCCTCGTGGACGCGGTGGCGCAGAAGATACTCGTGTACGAAAGCGGCTACACGAAGGACATCCTGATCAATCCCAACAACACGATCCGGGATGAGATCGTTCACTTCGTCAGCTCCTTCAGCAGTCCGCTCACGGAGACGAAGAACAGTGGCTCGGTGGGAGTTAAGACTGTGGAGCTCATCGAGGCGGCCAAGCGCTCGATGGCCGAGAAGAAGTCCATCCGGGTATAGCCGCCCATCGCCAGTATTTATAGCATCCAAGAGGATTCACCAGGGGATGCCTTCGACCCTCATGCTTCTGTCCAATCCTCACAGACCCGACCCCAGGGTCTACAGGGAAGCCAAGACCCTGGACGGCCATGGAATCCCAGTGAAGATCATCGCGTGGGACAGGGAAGGCAGATACCCCAAGTACCAGAAGTCGGAGCATGCGGAGATTGTCCGCGTCGGTCCTCGATCGGCCTACAGGTCGATGCTGAAGACCTTGACCCGCCTCCCGGTCTTCTGGCTGCGCGCGCTGGTCGCTGCGCGAAGAATGAAATTCGAGATTGTCCACTCCCATGATTTCGACACGCTCCCTGCAGGGATTCTGATCTCGAGACTGCATCGCAAGCCATTGCTCTATGATGCGCACGAGATATACTCTTCAATGATAGAGAAGGATGCGAAAGGCTTCTCGAGAATCACCTGGAGGCTCGAGACGTGTCTTGCCGGGAGAACGGACGGAATTGTGACCGTCAATGAGTCGCTCGCGGAGAAACTTGCCAAGAATACGAGGAGGAAGATACACATAGTCAGGAACAGCCCTGACACAGGCATACTTGACGGAGTGGACGCCGGCAAGATACGGGAAAGGTACGGGCTTCGCGGCTTCGTCATTTCCTACCTGGGCTCGCTGGAACCTGGCAGGTTCGTGGAGGAGCTGGTTTCCTCTGTGAACCCCGAAGGAAAGGTCGAGCTCGTGATAGGCGGCACCGGTACCCTCAGCCACATCGCCGAGGAGGCATCGAGGAAGAACAGCTCAGTGAGATTCCTGGGCTCGATCGACTCGGATGAAGCGCTCAGACTCACCTTCGCAAGTGATCTTGTGATTGCCATGCTTGACCCCACAAATCCGAACTACCGAGCCAGCACGCCAGTCAAGATACTTGATGCGATGGCCTGCGGAAGGCCGTTCGTGACAAGCAAGGGCATCGAAATCTCGGCCCTGCTGGACCCCGTTGGGTGCGGATTCTCCATCCCCTACGACAAGGCAGCCTTCTTGGAGACCCTGACCAAGGCCATGGGCTCACCTGCCCTCCTGTCATCCATGGGCAGAAAGGGAAAGGAGCACTACGAGAGGGTGTTCTCCTGGGAGAAGAGCAGGGACGAGCTTGTTACTGCATACCACGAACTGCTGGATGGGCACGGCTAGGCGCAGGGTGAAACCTTCTCTGGATGGGCCAGGGCAAACGACCTTCGGAAGTTTGGCAGTCGGACTGGGAAAGGCATTGTTGCGTTGTGTATGATACAGCAAACATCTCTGAGAAGCCGTCGGACGTTTTGAGAAGCCAGTCAGAAGACGCCAATATGGCCAGTCCATCGCAGTTCCTTGAGGAGATCAATACAAGTCCACAGACAGAAGTATATGCGGCAATGAAGGACCTCAATGCAGGAGTATCAATGGTAGACAAATGGGATTGTGCCTTCTTCGATGAGAATTGTCAGGAACCCATGCACAAGTGCCTTACGTGCGGTATTATAGTCTGCTCCAAGCATTTGTGGGGACATCTCAACGCGCATCGACGAGGTCATATCCACAAGAAACCAGGTGCCAGACAAATCGAATAGCCAGTCGGGATTTGTTTAAATAGCCAGACTGACCAAGATTACGAACTTCAAGCTTTCGAGGACAGATGGAAAAGATGGCAGGTACAGGACCATGCAGGTTCTACGCATTTCTTAGACAGTCCGAGAAATATGCTGCATCAAGCTTTATGCGACCATCACATGCCTTTTTCAGAGCTGTAGAGACACCAATCGACTCGCCCACTTCGGCAAATGCAAGAACGATTTCTGTCTTCTTCTTCGCAATTTCGATAGCCGGTACAAAATCCGCATCACCTGCTAAGAGGACAATCTTGTCAATCTTCTGATCCAGAGAGCATTCCAGCAATCTTGTCGCTATCAAAACATCAACCTTCTTCTGTCTGGGTACCTCGATAGGTTCCATACATTTAGGGCACGTTCTCTGATCCATTTTCACGTAGCCTTGTTCAACTTGGAACTTGTCGAAATATGCAAGCCGATCCAAAAACTTCTGCTTGTTTGACCTGCCTGCTGAACTGGAATATGGCAGTGCATCGAATACGTATGTCCGAGACCGTTGAAAATCACCAATGAGCTTATCAGAGAATTTCTGGTAGTCAATCTTGCCATAGAGCCCAAAGGCATTCTCAATATTCTGAAGATACATGCCATCGATGAGCACAACCGCCTTTCCACCCACAGAATCACTTCTATAATACCACCCGATCCTTTCCTCTTTCGAAGAAAGGAACGGGGATGAATACCGAATCCTCCATTGCCGTTCTCGCGATATAGAGTTTTTGCTGTCACAATCAAGAATGACCAAGCTTGCAGGCCAAGTTGACCCCCTATTGACGTAGCAAATCGTTATATCTGTGTAGTACCCATACTGTACCGGTACTACAGGATGCCAAGAGAAGGGTACAGAAATCTGAGCGTTCCGACAGAAATAGTGGAAGCGTTGGAAGAAATCGTCGCCGAGAAGAGTCTACTCTACAAGACAGTGAGCGATCTAGCCAAGGAGGCCCTGCGTCAGAAGATCATCGCCATCAGGAGCCAGAACAAAGGCTGGAAAATGACGAAGAAAGGTGCACAGAAGAATGACTGAAAAGAGTTATCCGGGCAGAATGGAATCCCGTTGGGGCTGCCATGTGGGAAATTGGTGGTTCGGGCGGGCAATCAGAGCGGATGTTCCGAGGACTTCCCTTGAGGTACTCGGACTCAACAAATGTTCACCTAGCAATCGAGAAGATACTTCCAGAAACACTATACGACATGATTTCTCATCCGGTGAATTGCCCAGAGAACGCTCCGAAGCCACACAGGAGAACCGCCATACGCATATGTGCAGAAAGGCGAGGAAGACTGTTCGTGATAATGTTAGAAAGGGATTACACAAATGACATTCATGATGACGCCTACGTGGTGACGCACTTGAAACCGATATGACAGGGAGAGATATGAGCAGGGAAAGCAGGAGAAGGAAAACCGAACATTCCGTTCACAAGTTCCAGAAAGTAGAAAGGTCAGTGGACCACCTGCAATACTTCTACTACCAGTGCAAAGAATGTTACAAAGTCCAATATCCTGTGCTGGAATTGCAGAAACTGTGGGATTATTCCAAGACGAATCAATTCATGTTTCTCCACGATTGGGCTTTGGCTATTCTGTATGCTTTGCCTAATGTACCAGTATTCGGAATCACGAGCTTTGTCAAGCAGATGTTCTTGGCGACTATGGAATTCGCTCAAGAGGAGAAGATTCCGTCAGAGAATCCTGGATTTAGAGCATACAACTTCGGACCTTACGCGGAACGAATTGAGGACGTAGTCATAGCTCTTGAGGATGGCGGACTTGTGCATGTCTTTGGAATCAAAAGCCCAAATGGGCAACGATTCGAGCTGTCAGACAAGGGCAAGCAAATTGCCAAGACTTCGTTCGGTAAACTGAACACTGAGCAACAGGCTAAGCTACGACTCCAGCGTGTCAATTGGAATCAATGGGGCGTGGATGGACTGGAGAAGTACATATATCGCAAATGGCCAAAATACACGGATAAATCGCATGTCCTGGACCGAGTCCTTCATAGGAGGAGGCTCGGAAAAGTAAAATGGGTTGACTAGGAATGCTCAATTCAATCAAGGTAGGATCTGTTGACAACTCACTTCGGCTGGACTCCCAATCGACTGTGACTATGGGAGGCCGAATTCTGAAGGTCCATTCGAAGAAGGTCGGGGGGTTCGCCACGCCGACAAGACCCATTTCTATTCCCGAACTCAGAGCGAAAACGATGCTACCATTCAATGGAGCAATCGAGGGGCATTTAGGAGCAGTTCAAATCGATCTGGATAGGGAACGATTCGATAGGTTCAAGAAACAGAATGGCACGATCGAGCAGACCAAAAGGAGGGCGACTAAGTTCTCCAACCAAACCTGTTGTTTCGACAATTTTGCGATATTGGATGTCCCTCCGATCCCGCTCGATGACTTAGGTTTGCTCAAACTGTTCTTGGATGTGCAGTCTAGGATTGTTATGCTCGATTATATTTCTCTCCCATTGATAGTTGGGAACGATATTGTGAGATTTGAGCATCTGGTTAGGGAATGGATAACCTGTGCGGAGGAACGGGGAAAGGGATTGGTTCCACAGCTATCAATGAAGGATGACCTTGATTCGTTCAGAAAGAGATTATCCCTTCTCTCAGAAATGGCGGAATCTGGAGACATCCAGATAATCAACTTGGTTTATGCAAATCCAGAGAGATTCACGCTTCAATTTATCGAGGTCTGGAAGAAGCAAGAAACGAAGGCGATCTTCAACTGCTCATCAGTTCCATCCAAAGGTCAGGAAGTGGCACCGGGGATCCATGAAACTCCATTGGTCCAGCTACAGAAATTCGGCATAGATACGATTACACCCATAAGGAAGACGCCCACCAGAACAACTGTGGCGTGGCTACAATCTCGGGAACGGCCAAAATCAATCAACGAAATCGACAACTTCTCATGGGCTCATCACCCTGCGGGGGCCATCTTGGATAAAGATCTCTGGAAGCGCCTTCCATCTAAAAGCATCGAATGTCACTGCTCAGTTTGCAGAGACAGAAATCAGCAATCGCTGGTTGATGAATACGCCTATGATGAGAGGGGCGAAATTGTCTCATACGGCATGTATAGCGCTGCGCGAATCCATGATGTTGTGTCCTCTGCGCCAGAGTGCTCGTTGATCCAACAGCATATCAAGAAAGGAGAAATGGCAGATTACGTTGGTGACCTCAGGAATTACAGAAACACCAAACTCGGAATTCGACGTTCCTAGAACACTTGGATGCACTGAGACGAGGTTTTATTGTAGGAGCGCCCATCATGGAGAACATGAATCAGTCAAGGAAGATGAATCTCACGTCACTGAATGAGTAGGGTCTACCGATTAGAGATATTCGACATTCTGAAACGCCTGGTTTTCGACGATCCGACCCTTCAGTCTGGGCTAGATGATTTTGGCATACTGGCTAAGCCAAAGTATAAATACTTTGAACCCCATAATACCCTTAGCAGGGTCGAATCGACCCTTGATGAAGTGTGCTGGCATGCAGATAACGATACCCGACGCCGACGATGTGATCAAGTCTCAAGTGACTTCGGAAGGCCGGATATACGGCCTCAAGAAGTATGCTGGCCGTACGGTCAAGATCGTCGTGCTGGAGGAGAGAAAGAAGAAGTAAACGCTTTCCAAACCACACTGGGTGACTGGGTCGGAAGCTCGAACTTCCGCCCAGTCGGGAGACCTGATACTGTGAATATCAAGCCCCCATTGAATCACATAATACTGGAACCGAATAAGACTTTCGCAGGAAGGACCGAAACTGGTCGTGTTGGATGCAAGTATTGCAAGAGTCACGATGTCGTAAAGAACGGCACACAGAAGGGCAAGCAGCGCTACATCTGCAAAAGTTGTGGCAAGCAGTTCGAGGATAACGGACACTTCCCCAAGATGAAGTATGACGCGAAGGCGATGTCGGTCGCCTTGGAAGCATACTTCGATGGACTGTCTCTCTCAAAAGTCGTCAACCTTCTCAAGAGGGCTTACGGAATCATTGTCAACCGTTCGACTGTCTGGAGATGGATTCAGAAGTACGTGCCGTTGGTGAAGAAGCTCGTTGAGAAGTTCAACATCAACGCCACTAGCTCTTGGCATGCAGATGAAACTGCCGTCAAGATCAAGGGTAAGCAGTGGTGGTTCTGGGATGGAATCGACTACGATTCTAGGTTCATAGTGATGGGACTACTGACGAGAACCCGCACGATTCCGCATGCCAAGAGTTTCTTCTTGGGTGCCAAGGCTCAAGTCGGAGGCAATGCGCCAGAGCATATCGTGACAGACGGCTGTGGAGCCTACAAATACGGAGTCACCAAGGCGTTCTGGCGGAAGGTGCTGCGCGGAGAAACTACCTATGTCAAGAAGGTGGGGCTAAGGGCTAGGATCGGGAAAATGTCGAACAACATCATCGAACGGTTCCACAACACGCTCAAGGACCGCGTGAAGACGCTGAGAGGGTTTGGAAGCAAGGATGGAGCAAGGAACGCCTTGGACGGGTTTGTGATACAGTACAACTTCTTGAGAAACCATACGACCCTCGGCAAAACACCCGCACAAGCGACGGGACTGAACCTGCCAATTGAGAACGGCTGGGGCGACCTAGTTCAATGGGCTAGCATGTAATCTTAGTGTAGCGCTTTGCTTAATAGGCAAATCACCATTTCCTGGTTGATGGACACGCCGGAAGGGAAAGCCGAAAACATGCTCTACTACGGAGACAACCTCGACATCCTCAAGCGATACATCAAGGATGAATCAATAGACCTGATTTATCTCGACCCGCCGTTCAAGAGCCAGCAGGACTACAATGTGCTTTTTGCCGAAAGAAACGGGTCCAGAGCAGCGGCGCAGATTAAGGCGTTCGAGGATACCTGGCAGTGGGACCAAGTCGCGGCCATGACTTTCGAGGAAGTAGTGACGTCTGGCGGCAGAGTTGCGGAAGCAATGCAGGCGTTTCGAACATTCCTTGGTCCAAGCGATATGCTCGCCTACCTATCTATGATGGCTCCTCGTCTTGCCGAGTTATGCAGAGTGCTGAAGCTGACTGGAAGTATCTTTCTGCACTGTGACCCAACGGCTAGTCACTACCTGAAAATTCTCTTGGACGGTGTCTTCGCTCCGCAGAACTTCAGAAACGAGATCATTTGGAAGCGCACCAGCGCCCACAGCGGTTCAAAGCGTTATGGCCCTGTCCACGACGTGATCCTCTTTTACTCGAAAAGCGACGACTACAGGTGGATTGGATCACGGGCACCGCAAGACCCTGACTACATTACGCAGTTCTTCCGTCAAGTCGAGCCGGAGACTGGACGCAGATACCAGGGGAATGTACTGACCGGGGCTGGAGTGAGATATGGAGAGAGCGGATTACCCTGGAAGGGATACGACCCGACGATTCATGGAAGACATTGGGCACTTCCGGGTCATTTCCTCAGGGAGAACGGAATCACGTCTGGGACGATTCAAGAGAAGCTTGACGCACTTGACCGAGCAGGTCGTGTTTCCTGGCCCGAGAAAGAAGGGGGGCAACCGCGTCTCAAGTATTACGAGGACGAAACACTAGAGATTAGCGTCACGGATGTCTGGACTGACATCCGGCCGATTTCGGGCCATTCGGTCGAGAAGCTCGGCTATCCCACGCAGAAACCAGAGGCACTATTGGAACGTATAATACGAGCGGCTAGTACCGAGGGTGACACAATTCTAGATCCGTTCTGTGGGTGTGGTACCACCGTTTCGGTTGCCCAGCGTCTCAACAGAAAATGGATCGGGATTGACATAACTCATCTAGCAATCACACTTATGAGAGTTCGATTGCGAGACGCTTTCGGCGACGATGCGAAGTACAGGACCATTGGAGAACCGGTCTCATTGCCAGATGCGGAGGCACTTGCACAGCAGGATCCCTACCAATTCCAATGGTGGGCCTTGGGGCTCGTTGGCGCTCGTCCAGTAGAACAGAAGAAGGGCGCAGACAAAGGAATCGATGGAAGACTCTACTTCTTCGTCGAGCGGGGCAAAGCGGAACAAATCATATTCTCGGTCAAGGCCGGAAATGTGACCGCATCGCAAGTTCGCGACCTACATGGAGTCGTTGATCGAGAAAAAGCGGCGATTGGCGTGTTGATCAGCTTGAACGAGGCCACACAACCTATGCGTTCTGAAGCAGCTGATGCAGAGTTCTACACTTCAAAAGAGCTTGGCAATCCAAAATACCCAAGGATTCAATTGCTGACTATCGAGGACATTCTCAACGGCAAAAAGGTAGAGTGCCCACACTCAGTCTCAGCGAGGGCTGTGAACCCTACTTTCAAAAAGGCACCCAAAGCAAAGCGTGAGCCAAAGAAGAAGGAGAAGCAGTCCAGACTCTCGGAACACTCAACATAGATAGGCGGCGTATGTCTTCAAAGAACAAGCGACTGGACTTTGCTTACACCGTTGAGGGGAAACCTGTTTTGCGTGGCTACATGGCAACGGTAAGAGACGGAATATGTTTCGGAATCAAGGCTCCTGAAGGAAAGGACATCCACCTCACAATCATGTACAAAGATGGGAAGATCAGAACGCATATCAAGGAGTCAGGAGCACAGTTGGAGTATGTCTACGGACGCAATTACACTCCTGAGATTCTTCTGTCTAAGTTGGAGGCACGAATCAAGAGATGGAGCAAACCCTACCACCCAAACCATATAGCTTGGATCATGACGCCTTTTCTCAGGAAGAAAGTTGCAGATGCAATGTCGGCAGATGTTGGAGGGGAGACGCACATCAGACTTGAGGGAATCTACAGCCATGTCAAATTGGATTTCTGGAACAGGCGACGATGGAAGCGCATCCATATCATTGATATGTTGGGCTTGGAAGAAGGCCGTGGGTACCGAGTGGACAAAGGAAGAGTGTTCATAGTCCTTCCGTTGGACAAGACCACGATGCTCAAGTTTACCGAACGCCAGTTCAAAGATGCTCTGCGGTTGGTGCTGGATTACCTTGGTTTCTTCGAACTTTTCGAATACGCGGACCGCATCGATTCGCAGGTCACAAGTAACTCAAAACCACACTGCCCTACTTCTTGAGACTTGGTGATGTCCAAAACCAGACATTCGTCAGATAATCGTCATCCGGCCCATCATACTAGACGCAACAATACCACTGGGAAACAAGTATTATATACCCTGTAGGCCATTTTATTCTCTGTCCGACACGTGTCGGACTTCACGGGATGGGATGCAGGGAACTTCATCAGGGAGACGCTTCGTTCACGGCCAGTTTTCGCATCCGCCGCGGAGAGGAATCCGATGTACCTGAAGGAGATTGAGCTAGAGAACTTCAAGTCGTTCGCTCGAAAGACCAGGATACCCCTCTTGGAGGGGTATACAGCAGTGACAGGACCCAACGGTGCAGGGAAGTCGAACATCTCTGACGCGATCCTTTTTGTCCTCGGCCCAAAGAGCTCGAGAGTCATCAGGGCTGGGAAGCTGACCGACCTCATATTCAACGGAGGCAAGGAGAAGAAGCCTGCGAGCGAGTGCAAGGTGAGCCTCATTTTCGACAACTCCGACCGGCTGATACCGATCGACTCGGATAAGGTCAAGCTGACCAGGGTGGTCAGGGTGGCGGAGACAGCCGAGGGTTACTACTCCTACTTCTACGTCAACGACAGGCGCTCATCCCTGGGCGGGTTCGACAACCTCCTTGCGAACGCGAGGATAAGCGCAGACGGCTACAACTTCGTCCAGCAGGGGGACATAACGCGGATTGTGGAGATGACGAACCTCGAGAGGAGGAGGATCCTGGACGACATCTCTGGGATCACTAGATTCGATGAGGAGATTCAGAGCGCGGACAAGGAGAGGTTCACGGCCGAGGAGAACATCGGACGCCTCAGCATCATACTGGACGAGATCAGGAAGCAGATGAAGCAGCTGGATGCGGACCGAGAAGGGGCAATGAAGTACAAGGACCTGTACGACAGGCTTCAAATGGCCCAGGCGTGCACCTCGGTCAAGAAGAAGGAATCAGTGGAGCGAGAGATATCCTCCCTTAACGAGCAGGTCGGCAGCTACTCGAAGGAGAGGGAGAAAGCCGAACAGAAGAAAGAGGAGCTCGGAACTGAGTTCACATCGATATCGGAACAGCTGACCGCGGTCGAAAGCGAGATCAACGAGCGCGGCGGCGAGGAAGCCAAAGAGATCAAGGAGAAGATAGACAACCTCAGGATAGAGATTGCACGGGCAAAGGACGCGGTCCAGAACTCCGAGGAGATGACCCTCTCACTCAAGGAGGTCAGGCAGGCCCAGAAAGAGGACCTCAAGGCCATCCAGAAGGACCTGCAAGGCATCGAGGAGAAGCTCGCGCCCTTCCAGTCAGAGCTTGACAAGAAGTCAAAGCTCCTCGAGGAGAAGCGCGCGAAGTTGACCGCGCACCAAGACGAGATCACGAAGAGCGATTCGGAGATCAGCGGCCTCCAGAAGGAGTCGCTCGAGCTGTCCGTTGACATCAACACGAAGGGTGAGAAGCTACACGCCCTCAATCTTGAACAGGACCGGCTGACCGAGAAGGTCTCCCGGTTTCGGATAGACATTTCCAACTCCGAGGAGACCAGGAAGACCTACGAGTTCGAGCTGAAGGACTCGGAATGGTCCATCAAGGAGCTGAAGAGCGAGAGCAAGTCCTCGAACCACGGAATACGGAAACTGCAGGAGGAATATCAGTCCAAGCGCAACCGAGAGAGGAAACTCCTGGAGCAGTCCCAGGATCTCGAGAACGCCGTCAAGACTCTCACCAGGGAGTACAACCAGCTCAAGGCCGAGGCAGAAGCTGTGGACATGATAAAGAGAGGGCAGAACGCAGCAGTCAGCGGCATACTCGAGGCCAGGGACAGGGGCATCATCAAAGGAGTGCACGGCACGATCGCCGAGCTGGCGGAGGTGGAGGACGAGCACGAGACCGCCCTGAATGTGGCTGCGGGAGCTAGGATGCAGGCGATCGTGGTCGACACGGACGAGGTCGCCTCGGAATGCATCGGATATCTCAAGAAGAACAAGGCCGGAAGGGCCACGTTCCTGCCACTCAACAGGATGCTCGATGGCAGGCCCCGCGGCAAGGCTATCATGGCTGCGAAGACCTCCCTGGGCTTCGCAATCGACCTTGTGAAGTTCGAGGAGAAGTACAAGAGCGCCTTCTGGTTCGTGTTCGGGGATACAGTAGTGGTCAAGAACCTCGACGAGGCCAGGAAGCTCATGGGCGGGGTCAGACTTGTCACACTCGAAGGGGAGCTAGCCGAGGCAAGCGGGGCGATGGTTGGAGGAACCCTCGAGAAGAACCTGATGAAGTTCGGCGCTCCGTCCCAGAGCAGGATAGAGAAGAAGGCGGCAGAGCTCAGGTCAGCGATCGAGGAGTCCGAGAAGATACACGCTGAGCTCGCGCAACTCAAGATCGACATCGCCGAGCTCGAGAACAGGATCAGGGACACGAACGCGAAGGACACTGGCGAGTGCGTCAAGATAAGCTCCCTCGAGACAAAGAAGACTGAGATCGAGCAGAGGCTTGCGTCGATCGACGAGGATCTCAAGTCGAAGAACAAAGAGCTCGCGGAGACGCTCGACCTCTTGGAGAAGGGCAAGGCCGACGTCGAACGCTTCTCACGGGAGATCGAGAAACTCAAGAAAAAGAAGGAAGCCAAGGACAAGAAGCTGCTGGAGGCGACCCCCCAGGAGCTCTCCCAGGCACTGAAGAAGCTCGAAGCAGAGATCTTCGACCTGTCAAACGAAGTCTCGAGCCTCAACTCGGAGATACAAACCGTGACGAAGCAGAACGAGATCGTCCTGGGCAGAAAGAAGGAGATCGAGACCGGCATCCAGCAGACCGAGGAGAAGATGGCCGAGCTGAAGCTCAAGGGAGAAAAGGGTGCGGAGAAACAGGCCCAATACGATACCGAGTTGAGGGCGCTGCTGAAGATGGAGAGGTCGATGGGAGACCAGCTCAACTCACTGAGGACCAAGCGCGACTCGCTCTACAAGAAGAAGACGGATACCGAGGCAAACATCGAGAAGATGACAACCAAGGTGCAGACGAACTGTGATTTCGTCATGAGCCTCAGGACGAAACTCCAGGAAGCCGAGAAGAGGCTGGCAGACACACAGACCGAGGTGGCCCAGTACGACAAGGTGAAACTCCCCGAGGAGATGCCTTCGCTGGAGGACCTGCGCTTGACCATCGGCGACTGCGAGAGACAGTTGCAGGGCCTCGGCGCGGTGAATCTGAAGGCAATTGATGAGTACGAGGAGAAGAAGAACAGGTTCGACGGGCTGAAGGAGGAGATCAAGCAGCTGGACAGACAGAAGGCCAACCTGGTCAAGCTCGTCGCCGAGCTGAACGACAAGAAGAAGCTCGGCTTCAACAAGATATTCGTGGGCATCAATGAGAACTTCAGGAGGACCTTCGCCGAACTATCTGGAGGTGGAGAGGCAGACCTCCTGCTGGAGAACGAGCAGGACCCGCTCGCCGGCGGATTGATCATCAAGGCCCGGCCCAAGGACAAGAAGGCCGTGCGCATGGAAGCGCTGTCGGGAGGCGAGAAGAGCCTGACGGCATTGGCGTTCATATTCGCGATCCAGGCCCACGAGCCGTCGCCGTTCTATCTGCTGGACGAAGTGGACATGTTCCTCGACGGCATCAATGCGGAGAACGTTGCCAGGGCCGTCAGGCGCAGCGCAAGGAATGCCCAGTTCATCCAGATATCCCTGAGGAAGGTCACCCTGAAGGAGGCCGACCACATCCTCGGTGTCACGATGCAGCGCGAAGGCATTTCGGAGATCGTGATGAAGCCCAACATCGGCGAAGGTGCAGATGTCATGGAACAGGGAGATCAGCAGGGACAGGCCGAACAGGAGGCCGGTTAGATGAGCATGGCTGCAGAGTGCGGGGATGTCCTGAGCCACCTGATATTCCAGAAATCAATCATAGAGGACGACGCCGCCTCCAACAAGGAGACGCGCTTGGAGCAGTACATCAAGTTGGTCGGCGAGATGTCAGAAGGCACCCTGGTGCCCTCCGAGGACCCCTTCGAGAAGAACGTCGCGTTGGTCTTCGAGCTCGTGGTCCAGCAGAGGTTCAACCCGTGGGATATCAACCTGATCGAGTTCTCCAAGATGTATTTGAGCAGGGTCAAGAAAGCGTCTGACCTCAACCTCATCATCGCGGGCAAGCTCGTGTACATGGCATACGAAATCCTGAGAATGCAGAGCGAGATGGTCCTTCAGAGGGTCGACAGGCCAGAGGTTGTCGAGCTCATGTTTGACGGATGGGACCCGGAGCACTTTGACCTGCTCGTGGACCCGTTCAACCTCGGGACGGGCGAGGTGCTGCTGCACACGGAAGAGATGCCGATAGATGAGAAGGTGAGGAGGAAGTCGGACAGGCCAGTCACTCTGATCGACCTTCTGGACGCCTTCGAGGAGGCGAAGCGGGAGAGCGATATCAGGCAGGAACTCTCCAAGTTCATGCAGAGGTACAAGCGCCCGGAGTTCGACGACAAATCGCACAAGGAGAACCTCGAGGACGACATCGCACTCGTCTGGGAGAGGATACAGAGGTGCGGCAGTGGTGCAATCGCCCTTTGCGACCTGTGCAGCTCCGGGAAGGAGGATCGGATCACTGCCTTCATATCGATATTGTTCCTGGCCGGGATGGGCAAGATCCACATATGGCAGGAGAAGCTGCCTTTCGGCGAGATATTCCTCGAGGTCAAGGTCCCCTGGGACATAGCCCAGCTCGAGGATGTTGCTTCCACTGAAAGGATCCGAGTAGAAGATACACCGGTGGTCAAGTGAAGAACGAGAGAGTCATCGAGGCGGCTTTGTTCTCGGCCGCCAAACCTGTGACAGTGACAGACCTCAGGACGGTCACAGCCCTGGACGCGAGGACGATAAGGACTGCGCTGAACAAGCTCATGGACGAGTACAACACATCAGACAGGGCGATCGAGATAGCCAAGATGGGCCCGAGATATGCGATGCAGGTCAAGAGGGAGTTCACCGACGCCGCGGCACGCCTGTCGGAAATGAAGGTGCCAAAGGACGTCCTGAAGACAGCGTCCCTGATCGCGTACTACCAGCCTGTCCTCCAGAGCAAGATGTACGACCTGGTCGGGAACAAGATATACGACCACGTCAAGACACTGCACGAGCTCGGTCTCGTGAAGGCAAAGTCGAAGAAGAAGAGCATCGAGCTGACGACGACCAAGAAATTCATCGAGACCTTCGGAATCGACGCGAGGTCCAGGCAAGACGTCAAGTCCTGGATGGAGGAAGAGCTCACCAAGATGTCGGAGAAGAAGCCGGTGTGAGCGCCCGATTCAGCTTCCCCTGAATCACGGAAAGCTTTATGTGAGAAGGGACCATTGACCGAATCGTGATTTAAATGGTGATGCCTCTAAGCTTGTTAGAGAAATCAATGAACAAGAAGGTCTCCTTGCTGCTCAAGGACAGCAGGCTTCTTGTGGGCACACTCATCGGATACGACGATTACCTGAACATGGTCCTTGAGAACACCGAGGAGACCAACGGGGACAATGTCAAGAGGCTAGGGATCGTCATTCTCCGTGGGAACAACGTGGTCAGCATCTCCCCCATGTAGGCATCCTGGAGATCGTTCTGTAAGTCCTGTCGACGAGCCACAGCGCTGACTCATTTGAATGTCACAAGATGCTTTTATACGGGCGAGAACATGCGAGATGCCGTGAAGGCGATATTGCTGGTCGGGGGCATGGGCACCCGGCTCAGGCCACTGACCTACCGGCTCCCCAAACCTCTCGTGCCAGTGATGGGCAAGCCGCTCATAAGGCATGCCATCGACTCCCTGCCCGCGGAGGTCGATGAGGTCATTGTCCCGATGAGCTACAAGAAGGACATGATGGAGGACTATCTCAAGAAGAATCACCCTCGGAGGAAGATCACTCTTGTGGACGAGCCCGAGGCCCTTGGGACGGGCGGCGCTGTCAAGAACGTTGAGAGGTACATAGACGGTCAGTTCCTTGTTCTCAATGGCGATACCATCTCGTCCGTCGACGTCTCTGCCTTCCTGGCGTTCCACCGCCGGAAGAAAGGCATCGCCAGCATCTCGTTGTGGCCCGTCGACGATCCTACCCCTTACGGAATCGTGGACCTCGACGATCAGGATAGGATACGCCGGTTCCAGGAGAAGCCGAGACGCGGGGAGGCCTTCTCCAATCTCATCAATGCTGGCGCCTACGCGTTGGAATCCGAGGTGCTCGACTACATCGGCAAGGGATTTGTGTCGATGGAGAGAGAGGTCTTCCCAAGGATACTTGACAAAGGCATGTAC
>Ga0256868_10000013_pt1 | contig 113289 bp, 180 predicted proteins | sample RVTome_13_FD_187341 | JGI IMG/M metagenome (GOLD analysis project Ga0256868, IMG submission 187341) | Soil microbial communities from uranium-contaminated site in the Upper Colorado River Basin, Wyoming, United States - RVT92D227 HiSeq ...
GCTTGGGGCTGGGGCTGGGGCTGGGGCTTGGGCTGGGACTAGGGCTTGGGCTGGGGCTTGGGCTTGGGCTGGGACTAGGGCTTGGGCTTGGGCAAGAGCATGATATTGTTCAACATTCCAAGGGCCAGAATTCGAATTTGGGGCCGAGCTGTGACTTGGTCTTGGGCCCGGTCTTGGGCGAGGGTATCGACATGGGGCTTTACTTGGGCAAGAACGATGTCAAGGACGACCTCAAGCTTCGGTGAAATTGGGTGGTGAGGGGTCGCCGAGGCCTCAAAAGTGGCCAAAAAGGGCACCCGAGGGAGAAAAAATCACGGGTCGCAGCATATTGTAACGATTAAGGAAAAGGGCATTTCAAGGGTCATTTCAAGGGCTCGATAGGAGGCCTGGAAATCCTCCACGCACCTGTCCCCATCACGAGATTTCATATCCCGCGCGCGAGAGCGTTCTTTTCAGCAGACCCTTGGTGCGAGATCTAGAATCAAGTGTGTGTGTGTATGCGATAGCGACGCGTTTGCTGATGCACGCTTTGACGACCTGGGGAGATGTGTGTGTTCACGCTTGCCTTTTGTGGACGTGTGTCCGTTAAGCTCTCAGCCATAGTCACTTGTGTTTATAGCTTTGACAGACGAGTTTAGTCCTTTTCTTTTCTTGCTTACGAGGACGTTGGAGTCGATCGTCGATAACTAAAAGTTTACATCGAAGATGAATGAGTGTATAATCATCTCACAATGGAGTTTGGAGGAATGAAATGAACAGAGTGATCAAGATTCGAGATTACCACGGAACTGCCGCTGCCGAGATGAAGAAGATCGGGTACGAGCATGACCAAGTGCTTGACTGTTCTCTGTTGTATGACGTCATCGATCGATGTGTTGAGGCTGGGTTCAACGTCGTCTTGTGGACCCGGGATCCGTGCGCGATCACTGTCGGCTTGACGACGCGCAACAGCTTCTCGAGTCGATGATCATGTTCAACTGTCAAAAGAATAGGGCTGGGGCTGGGACTTGGGCTTATTCTCAGGCTCGGGCTCGGCCTGCAGCTTGTGCTAGGGCTTGGGCTTGTGCTTGGGCTGGGACTTGGGCTTGGATCACTGCTCGCGCCTGGTCTGACGCAATCTGGACTTGGTCTTCGGCTAGGGCTTGGGCTTGGGCTAGGACTAGAACATACGTTAGGACAAGACGATGATCCTTTTCAATCACATGAGTGTTAACGCTTATCCTTGGGCAGGCACTAAAGCTTCTTCATTCACTTCAGCCAACGCTGCTGCTAGGTCTTGGGTTTGGTCTTGGTTCAGGGTTTGGTCTTTTGCTTGGGCAAGAGCAAGACAGCGATGATCATGTTCGATTGCCAGAAGAACAGGACTACGGTTAGAATTTGGACTGGGGCGGGTCCTCGAGCTTGGTCTCGTGGAAGTACTAGATCCTGGGCTCGTGCTTGGGCTTGGGTTATGACGTGGACAAGATGATAACAATTCTTTTCTCTTCCCCGATTATTAGAATCAGAGCTTTGTTCAAAAGCAAGTGTCAAGATGACAAGAAAGGTTAGCTTACATGACGAATGCTAAGACTAAGAAGTGTAACATCTGTAAACGTGAGAAGAATTTGAACGACTTTGCAGTTTGCAACGCGTTCAAAGATGGTCACAGACACGTGTGCAGACTTTGTGTGTGGATGAAGAAGAAAGGAACTCTCACAAACTTCGTTGCAACGAGTTCTAGAGTCGGCCAACTGTATGCTCAGATGAAGGTCAACGAGACGAAGGACTGGTGAGTTGACAATCAGACATTCTGTGTTATGATGTCTCTGCAAACAAAGTAGACTCCATGAAACAATTGCTTTTCGCAGCATTACTCGCGTCTACTGGGTGTGGCCGTGTCATTCCAGCCCAGACATGGGAAATCGTTGGATGTTCAGACTCAGACGTTGCCAGTATACACCGCTCAGCATATTCCTGGAACGAGGCAATCGCGTCAAGAGGTTTGAGCACGACAGCTACTTTGACATTCGGTGAATCATACCAGAAAGTTGTGTGCGTGTACTCAGACTCAGAACAAGTGGCCAAACAAATGGCAGCGCGTAACTTCGCTGGATGGACTGTCAATCAATATGTCTATGCTCTGCGAACTCCGACACATCCAATCTCAAATCATCAATTTCAAGCTATTGTTGTGCACGAATTCGGTCACGTGATCGGACTCGACCATTCGACAGACACCAAAGCAGTAATGTGGCCGAACAACGATTCTTCGAGTCCGATCGAACCAACGTCTACTGATGTCGATGCTTTGGAATCGATCGTTAACTAAAACACACTACGTTTTTGCTTTTGCTTGGGTTTGGGCGATCCCTAGAAGCTGCGGAGGAGGTTTCGCTAGGACTCGTAGCTCTCACTCGCATGTTCGATGCAGAGCTTGGGCGAAGAATTGGTTTTATGAAGGGGCTTATTCTCGGGAGTGAGCAAGACGATGATCCTTTTCAACACGCCAAAGACTTTGAATTCTGCTCGGGCTTCTGCTCGTGCTTGGACTGGAGTCGGGTCTTGGATTTGGATTAGAGCTAGAACTTGGATTGGAACAGGATCTTGGGCTTGGGCTTGTGCAAGGACCAGAGTCCGATTTGAGGAAGAACGATGATCATGTTTGACGCATCGAAGTCTTGGGTGAAAACAAAAGCAAATGTTTGGGCCATGACTCGTGTAGGAGCCCCGACATGGACTTACGCGTCTACTTGGAGTCACGCGAAGACTTATGCTGAAGCTAGAGACGTTGTCGTGATCGTGCGTAAATCTTCAGCTAAGTTTTGGGCTAGAGCGAGGACGTGGATCTGATTGCTATCATGTTCGATATAACGACGAATGTCGCGTGAACGTCTTGGGTGTGCCGTCACATTGAATTCATGGGGTGGTATGTTTCCTTGGTCCAATCATTTCAGTTCATCTCAGACCCAACGGAGGCCCTTCCGTCCATGGATCCACCATGGATCAATGGTGAACATTCACTTTCACCTTCAGATTTGTCGTTTTATAATCTATCCATGAACGCGAAAGATAGAATTCTTTTCAACGCCTGCAACGTCATAATCATGTTCAACCGACCGAATGTTAATTTTGCTTGGGCTCAGGCTCAGGCTTGGGCTAGGGCTGGGGCTTGGGCTTGGGCAAGACGATGATCATGTTCAGCTGTCAAAAGAATAGGGCTTGGGCTTGGGCTGGGGCTTGGGCTCGTGCTGGGGCTTGGGCTGGGGCTAGGGCTGGGACTTGGGCTAGGGCTAGGGCTTGGGCTAGCGTAATATAAACACGTTCAGATGGTGCTGAGGTGTGTTTTATGCCGAGATATTATCTGACTAGATTGACTTCTGCCGCGAAAGACGGTGAAACGATGACGCGTCATTGCTGTTCTGCGTCAGATTCGTGTTCTGACGCCGTCGCTGTCGGATGGGCGAAACAAATCTTGCTTAACGATCCTTCTGCGAAGAACCCCGTCTTGTCGAAAGTCGTCGACGAAGCAAAGTCAGTAGAGATAAAGCTTGACTAAACACTTGAAACTTATTTCACTCACACAGTTTACTTCGAAGTTGAAATAGGTTATAATCCTCTCATAATCAAAAAGGGGAATGGTTCCTCCAAGTTGTAGAAGTCAAACGGCAGTCAAGAAAGCAGAGCAATTACATGAGCAACAACAACAGCAATTCCGATCGCGTCTTCTTCACCATCACCGACGAGAACGTCGCCGAGCCTTCGCCCGAGTTCAACCAACCCGCGACGGTGGAGGTTCCCAAGACCGTCGTCGTCAAGCAGGAGTGGATGACTCGCGAAGACGTCCTTGGGCTCATCTCGAGCAAGGGTCTTCAGATCCTCCAGCAGTCCGGCTACTTCAAGGTCGAGGCGAGCAAGGGCAATCGTGTCTACGTCCCTGTCACCAAGACGGTTCGCAAGGTGTTCCTCAGCGGATTCGAGGTCTCGATGTCTCTCGCCGAGATGCCGAAGAACGGAGCGTTCGGGTCTGTCAAGCAGCAGATGAAGGTCGAGGGAACGAAGGTCCAGCAGCTCGAGCGTCTCGGACAGATCCTCGACATCCTCATCGCGCAGGATCCCAAGACCGTGAAGCCCTCGATGAAGGCGAAGAAGGTCGAGAACGTCGAGAAGACCGATGTCACGACGACGGTCAAGGTCGACGACAACGCCGAGAAGGCGGCGGTTCGGGCAGCTCGCCTCGAGCTCATCAAGAAGGTCGCCGCCGAGAAGGGCGTCGGGATCTCCACGAAGACCATCAACGAGCTCGAGAACGTCGGGTAAGACGAGCAGGTCGGGATCGAACGGAATGCACGAGGGTTCGAGTCCCTCACGATCTCATAACGACGAAGAGGAGTGACATGATGAAGACAACCGACGAAATCAAGAGGGACAACAAAGAGCTCAAGGACGCGATTCGACAGCTGCTTTGCACGTTCAACGCTCCGATCGTGATGATGCGATTCAAGTCTCCTCACTTCAAGGAAAGCATCGACTTTTCGACAGAGATTCTCAATCGAATCTGCGAAGAAGACGGCGAAGTCGGAGACATTTACTCTTCACGTTGAAAGGAAACAAATGCGAGTCATCATCCTTCGAGGAATTTCAGGCAGCGGCAAGTCGACGTTCGCCAGGAGCATCGTCTCAAACGAAAATTCAGCCGCCGTGTTCAGCTCTGACGAGTTCTTCGAGGGCGACGACGGCGTCTACAAGTTCGATCCAACGAAGCTTCAAAACGCTCACGACTGGTGTCTGCGAAGCTTCGTTCAAGCATGCATCGATCGCATTTACGACGTGCTCGTCGTCGACAACACGAACACGACAGCGATCGAGATCGCTCCTTACTTCGCGATCGCCAAGGCTTTCGGTTGCGTCGTGGAGATCGTCACATTGAAGTGCTCGATCGACGCCGCGCACCAGCGAAACAAGCACAACGTTCCTTGGAAAACAGTCGGCAAGCAGTTCGAGCGTCTCACGTCAGAAGAGCGAAAGTTTCCCGCTTGGTGGAAGTCTTGCTCGAATTCAGTGAACACGACTACGTGAAGGATCGATCATGACTCTAGTAGAAGCTCTCGCAGAAATCAGCACACCGTTTGAAATCATCCACTGGATCGGGACTCGGACTATTGTTCAAGCCATTCGTGAATGCCCAAAGGCTGAGTGGCGTCGTTGGATCAAGAACGCTGACATCAAGAAGCACTGCATGTCTGTCGACTGATTCATGATTCTTTTCAAATGCACCAGCAGCAGGTACTGTTCTCGCTCTAGAGCATGGGCTGTTGCTGGAAATTTTGTCTGTTCTTATTGCATGCCAGGAGGTTTAGTCCAAGCTTGGGCCGAAGCAAGATGCGAATGCAGCGTCGACATGCGTTTCAACTGATTGATTTCGCAGTTTACTTCCAAGATGAAATGGTGTATAATCATTTCATAATCGAGGAAGGAACGAAATGAGAAAGCAAGTTCTTGCAACGGCTTTGGCTTTGACGGGTTGCTTCGACAGTTCAGGCTACACGACGTGTGCAGACCCTGTCTTCGGTCAAGTGTTCGTCGAAGACCCATCGACTTCATGCTTGAATGTGAACGTATCGACGAAGCTGGTTCGTGATCTGATGATAGATTCTGGAATGTGGACGTCGTTCGACGCTGACGCGAAGGGAATCGAGCTCAAAGTGTGGAGCGACGTCGGAAGCGCGAAAGATCCAAACAACCTCGGCATGACTCACACTCTCTTTCCGACGAATTACACGTGGGTCGAGGAGGGCGTTGACATGATCTCTACTGTCCACGAGATGTTCCACGTGCAAGACGCGTTTCAGCTTTACTACCCGAACGTCGAGCACTGTCACGACAAGTGGGACGTCAATGGACGATTCGCGTTGTCACAGTTGTACGTCTTCACTCTCACGGGCCACGTCAGGTGTAACATCGAGTCGCCGACTACGACAAAAATGCCAAAGTTGATCGAGGAATCGCTTCGAACACACGATTGGGGACAAGTGATCGATGGATGGCGTGTTGACATGAAGACGTGTCAATGAAAAATTCATTTTCCGTTTAATCGATGTACAATCTTTTCATCAACAAAGGAACAAAATGAAACACGTCCACAAAGCGAAGAAAGAGTTGTCGTTTTCATTGATCGAAGTCTGTGACTGCGGACAATTTCGATACGACGTGGATGGCAGCTTCGAGCTCAGCAAATGGCAGCTTGATTACGGCAGGAATTACAATGACAAGCGACGGTGTCCTTTCAAGATGTGGTTGAAACAACGCAACGACTGGAGAAGCTGAAATGATTCGAGAGCAAAAGTTGTACGGTGGCAAGGTGATGACGTTCGTGAAGACCGCTGGAGACTCGATCCGTAGAGTGGAGGCGATCTGTCTCGATGAATCCGCTGGGACGCACGAGTTCATGATCAAGGACTGGGACAAGTTGATGCCAGTTCACCCGTCATCTGTAATTAGGAAGCCCGTTTCTTTCAGCAATGACTTTGACGAATACGACATGCACGACGATTTTTACGACTGACATCGGCATAAAACGAAAGCAAATCGCCTCCCTCTGAACTTCGGTTTGGAGGGAGGTTTCGTCGTTTCGCTTTCACCCCCAGCACGTCGCGCAAGCCCAAGCGACTGCTCTCGGCCAGGTCATGTCTTTCGCGACTAGCACGTGAGCTTTAGCGACACGACCGTAGCTGCAGTTGTACGCGATTGCGTAGAAGCTGTCGCCGTCGTCGAATTGATTTGGAAGCTTTGCGACGTTGAACAAGATCATTTCTTTTCTTTCGGACAGCAAAGCCAATCGTGAAACCAATTTCCGTTTCTCTTGACGCCGTAACACTGGTCTTCTAGATCTTTGCCGTGAAGCAACCACCGTTCGTGACGAGAGTGCCAGAGCCAACGGATGACACGGAAAATTTTGGCCATATAATCTAACATCCTGGTTCCTTTCGTTTCACCACGACCCTGCTGCGACTCTTAGATGCAATCAATCTATGATGTATACGCTAGCATGAGGTGCAAACCACACACGCGAATGCGTCCACTCGCACACACGACAACCCATCACCAACTTGTACAGATCGAGAGGATGCACTAACATTTCAGAACGCGTTCCACATCGAGTCCTCGTCCAAGAAGCTTTCGTGTTGAACAGGATCATTTTGCCCTCGTCCACGTTCGAGCCTTAGCGTTAGTCCAAACGCCAATCTGTGCCCAAGCGCAAGCGTGAGCGTTAGCCCAAACCCAAGCCAAAGACCCAGCCCAAGCGATTGCAGTGCTCGTCCCGACTCTACTAAACGTGCAAACGAACATGGTCATTTTGACCGAGCCCCAGTTCTAGATCCAGTTTTGCTTTTCGCCCAAGCCCAAGCCACAATCTGAGATCCAAAACTCTTGTAGTAAGACGCAGTCCAAGATCTCACCAAAGGCCAAGCCCATATTCTATTCTTTTGACAGGTGAAGAGGATCATATTCTTGCCTTCGTCCAAGCAAAAGCAAAAGACCAAGTCATCTCACGAGCCCGAAGGCCAGTTCTAACTTCGTTGTGAGCTACAGCACAAGCCGTAACTCGAGCATGTGCAATTCTTGGGCGTTGACATTTGAAAAGGATCATCGTCTCGCCTTAGCCCAATCCCATTCTTTGGCTTCAGCCACAGTCCTAGCCCAAGCGTAATCGTAAACACGAATGCGAGCCCAAGCACGAACAACATTTCGTTTGAGGTTCAAAGACTTCGACGGACATTTGAACAGGATCATTTTTCTCTGTACCAAGCACGAGATTTGCGCCAAGCACAATTCCAGGCCATAGTCCTAGCCAAGGCTCCCGTTAAATGTCTGACTTGAGTCAGAGTCCTAGCTCGAAAATAAATTCTAAAATTTGAACATTTGAACAGTATCATTTTGACAGAATTGCCTGAAAACTTCTGGCACGAGAACGAGCATCAGTCACAGCCCAAGACCTAGCGCAAGACCATCCTCCCGACATGTCAAGCGGCTCGATCGGCCAAGTCAACGGAGCGCTCGGCCAAGTCAAAACACGTACGTTTGACGGCGTTCTGCTCAGACGAACGAAGAGAATCACTGAAAATTCCTAACCATGGTGACCATCATCCTTGTGATTTTCGTTCACCACACACCCAACGGGGAGACTGAGATAATACTCAAGCACCGCCTTGGCTCTCTCTTTTAACCTGATCCTCCACTCGCTGTCGCCCCATCCGTCGATTATACCACCGAAGTTGCTGGAATAATAGCCAACGCACAAGCTTTTGTAAGCTTTCTTTCCCTTGAACTTCGTCACGTATCTCTCGTCACCATTAGTAACGAACACGTCTGTCACATCTGGAACAAAATCAACTAGTTGTGTGGCAGTCAAATCCCACACTTCGTCGTCTAGACGAACCCAACAGTGTGCCACGTCGTAGCTATCTTCTTCGGTGAAGTCGCCTTCTTCGTAGCAATCAACCTTGTCGATCATCTGAGCGAACACCATCGACACGTCACCGCAAGCTCCTTCCAAGTCTTCGTCTGAAGCGTTTCCAGCGTCTCCTAAGACGACAAGTTGTTCAGCTGCACGTCTAACGGCTTTGGCGACGACCATGATTTCTTGTCTATTCGTGATGTATCTCCTTGTCTAAACGTTGTAATTTCTGATCTTGGTCCAGACGTTAGCTCGATCCCAAGATCTATTTCTATAGCTGAACCAAGCTCTAGCTTTGATCCACGCACTGATCAGAGTTCCAGACTTGGCCCAGGTCCTAGCACTCATGCAGCCTTTTGCTACGTGACTAAACAAGATCGTCATCTCGCTCTAAACCAAGCCCAAGCCATAGACCAAGTTATAGTTCTAGTAAAAGTTTCGACTTTCGTCCAAGACCCGTACACGACTTGATGAGAAGTTTTAGCTTGAACCATGAACCGTGGCCACTGTGGAATCAACGGCCACGACTTTGTTTGTTTAAAAACAATCGTCATGTTCTAGCCCGAGCTCCAGAACAAAACCAAACGCTTGTCATAGCTCTAGCTTTAGCTCTCGTCCCTACCCAAGCTCGCGCCCAAGGATTAATAGTCCTATTCTTTTGACAGTTGAACAAGATCACTGAAAATTCCTAGCCATGGTAACCATCATCCTGGCATTTTTCGCTTGGCCACGACCCAACCGTGTGACTGAGATGTCACTTTTTACACACCTTGTGGACGATCCAATTCATAAATCCGTGGACCAACGGAGTCAAGAACACAATGATCGTAAACGAGATGATGAACACGATGATTTTCATTGTTTGCTCCTGTTTTGTTCAACGCTGTGCTTCGTCCAACAACGAAACGTCAGGAACGCAATTGCGTTCCTGACGCCTCGAAGTTGTTCCACATCAAATCACTTCTCTGCAGTCAGGATCCCAGTGATGCCGTGCAGAAAGACCTGAACGTCGCAGACCTTGAAGTGGTCAGAACCCTCGGAGTTTCCAGAGAGAACCGCCGCGAATTGATGGTTCTCGATGTTGTTGACCATCGCAGCTTTCGTGACCTTGAGCGTGAACGAACCGATGTTATCGAGAATCCCACGGAACTCGTGAGTGACGGTGCAGATGTGCACGACAGTTCCAGGCTTCATCCATCCGTTGGAAGCGTCGATGCACTTGCACTCAGGGATCTCACCGACAACGTTGTGACACACGGTGTAGACGCAACCACCGATCGGCACGAAAGCCCACTCACCGCCCGGCTCCTCGAGCACGCCCTTCACCTCGCCAGAGGCAAAATACTTGCTCGCCTTGTGGTTCACGTTCTCGTTGTCAGCCGTCCAGACGATGGTCGGCTTGTGAACGATGAAGTGGTCGACGCACACTGCGACGAGAAGTCCTCGGAAAGCCCGAGTGGCCGTGTAGAACGAATACACGTACCCAGGCTTGAACTCGTTCGTCTCGACCGCCAGGTCTGCTGCGACAGCACGTCTCTGATCAAGTTGCTTCGACATTTTTGCTGCTCCTTTGTTGAGGTGAAATCATTGTACAACAGAATTACTGAAATGAAATTTTAGATGCCCAACCAAATGCGTTGCTCGTCTGCGTAGTCGTAGAGACGATACAGGATGTGATTGACTTCTTGTTCATCGTACTCGTCACCGTTGAATCGACGAAGATCGTCGATGATCGAAGTTGTATAGAACAACGATTTCCGTTGTTCGAGGATGTCAGCGATCTTTCCAGGCTTCTCTTCGTCTGGGATGTCATCGTCGTTAAGGACTACCTTGATGTCAACCGTCGGTCCCCACTTATTCATGTTCATCTCCTAGTGTTGAATCGAACCGCTAGCTAAGCTTTCTCTGAATCCACCACGAACTTCGAACAACGTGAACGTGTTGCACATCTTCTGATCACAAGCCCAACGAGTGGCACGCTCGAGAGCGAGTCCAGGGAATACTGTCGTTGACATGCGAGTCGCATCGACGTCAAACATGTCAACTTCGATCGTCCACGTTTTTTCGATGTGTATCATGGCTTGACAGTCCTCAAAGAGTTCAATTCTTCACGAAGCATTTTGACGAGTCCACGCATGCTGCGTCCGTCTAATTCGTGTCGTTCGACTAGCTTCACGTGTTGTTCACGCTCACGAATCAAGATGCTCCTGAGCTTCAGAATCTCTTCACGAGCATCTTCGATAGTGTTTGGAAGAGGCGAGTCAAATGCTTCTGGAGCGATTTTTGACATGATCAGTCAACGTGATTAAGGTCAGAGAGCTTGCACCAAACTTCAGAGTTAAAACTAGCCGTCCCGCCGAACAGCCACTCCTTTGATTCGCTAGAGTAAAAACAGTTGATGCTGCAAATCGTCGTTCCGTTGCTTGAAACAAAGCGACATTCTGAGTTGCATCCCTTGACTATCAGTGTCGTCTTCAAGCCAAGCAACGCGTCGATCCTGCCTTGCAATTCGAGCATACCAACATCGATTTTTTCTTCAATTTTCTTGTCATCCATGTAGATGTCCTTGTGAAATCATTGTACAACGAAATTACTGAACTATCTCCAATCAGCCTTAGCTGAAGCAAAAGTGCTAGCCAAAATGCGACGTGTAACTTTAGCGTGAGCAGTGGCACGATTCCATTTCATATGACCAACGAACGTATGAGCTCTAGCCCAAGGCCAGATGAGAAATCTGTTAGTAGTCAAATGAAATAACATGATTGGGCTCCCTCGGAGTCGAACCGAGATCTAGGCGCTTATGAGGCGCTGGCTTTAACCTTTAAGCTAGAAGCCCCAACTACCTACTTCACCCACAGCTGGTATTCGCCCCTCTCAAAGAAGATGCGCGGATTTGGCTCATTATCATCCACGAACGCATCTTTGACCCAGATGCCGCTGTTCCATATGGACGTCACCCGATACATCTTCCCTACTTTGGCCTTACCGGCCCAGCCGCAATAAATCACCAAATCACCCCACCTAGTATCACTCATACTTCCCTTTCAGAAGAACCAGAGAATGAGAATGCAGACTGCTGCCCCTGCATCAACTCTCCTGGGGACATCCGCCACATACGCTTTGACATATTTTCGTTCATATCATTATCGCTTCTAACGTCCTTGACACGCAGGACAATAAGGCTTGCCACGCATCGTTTGAGTGGGACGACCGCAACACATCTTGAGAAAGAAAGTGACAGGCACTCGATCTTTCCCGCTCGAGATGTAACATCCTTCTCGAGCAACGAATTCTTGTTTGACAATCCTGTCGTCGTAAACGTTCATCATGTCAATTCATCCTCAAACTTGAGATGCGTTTGAACGTTTCCTCGACAATGAGACTAGGCATCGAAACGTCTTTACCTTTGCACATGGGAGGATACCCAAGACGTTGATGTGGAAACAGAGGAAGAGAATTCAATTTCTTTGTCACGAACTCGATCAACTCGTCTTCGGTCATTTTCGATTTCCTTGGTTGATAGAGAGATTGTACAACGAAATTGCTGAAAGTGTCACCACGGATCAAATCTAACACGAGCGTTTCTCAAAGAATGTCTCAACGTCCATGCTCCAACTTGATAAGCTCCAGACATACCGGTGAAAAAATGAATTCGTCTGTGAGCCACAAGATGGCCGATAAACAAGATCACTTGTTTATCTCTTTTATGGACGACAATAGAATTCTAGACCTGACTTCACATATCTCGTCAAGCTCTCTTGTTCTTTGAACTCAACGCGAGCTTTCTCTAACGTGTCAGGAGAGATCCCGCCGTGGTCCTCAGACGAGGAGTACATCGCGAACAAGCTTTCGTATCTCGACTTGCAAAAAGAGAGCTTACATTCTTGCTCGGCGAGGTGCTCCTCCAAGATCTCTTTGACAGACATGTTCGCCTCGACTTCGATTCAATCTTCAGTGTGATACTTGCATAGACTGTACATGAGAATCTTGCCCACGTACCTTGTGTTGTCTGCAGCATCAAGTTCTTTCTCAAACTTGTAGACCAAACTCGTCGTATCGTCGATTCCCTCGATATTCTTGACAGAAGAAGCAAGCGCACCGACGCCAGATTTACGAAGTCGAAACAACCTGATCCCTAGAATAGACTTGAATTCAGTGTCACGAGTCGTCAACATCCAAACGTTTTTAAACATGTTCACACACCTCTTGATGCGCAACTTGTTGTTTTAGAGATCGTACAACGACGCATCTCGTGCATCTTCAGATCGTTCCAAGGCAGGACCACCGACCTGATTTCCTTTGCTGTCGATCACGATGATCAATCCACCGCAAACTTGGTACTTCTCATCAACGACGTCCTGAGCTTCTTGTTTCGAGTTACACACAGCGAGCACGCTTAGACTAGTGAACGTGGTCGTAACGTTGTACATGGTGTCCGGATTGGCGCCGACGACGATGAGCTTATCTTTCATGTCAAAGCTCGACGTTTGAACGCTTGCGACTGTCGCCCCAAAGCTCCCAAGGCTTCATGTTCGCGTCGCGCTTCGTTGCCTCCATCTCGTCGTGAAAACGCTGCGTCACGACGTCCCATTCGATGCCAGTCATCTCGACCGCGTTCTTCATGAGGCGATCCTTCTCGGCTGGGCTGAGCGACTTTGGAACGTAGACGAACTTCGCAGGAACCGGAACGAACTTCTTGCTCTTCATTTTGCTGCTCCTTTGTTGTTGTGAAATCATTATACAACGAAATTACTGAAATGAAAAGTGTGAGGCATAGTCCACCTCACGAGTAAGCTCCATTCTGCTAATCTAATTACGCGGTTAAGACAGCTCGAACAAAAGCTACCAACGAATGGGATCAGCATATCGCTCTTTTCTTTGGTTCTTGTTCTTAGACGACGGCTCGTCAGCCAAAACTTCCGTGTTGTTCTTGGTAGTTCACAACACAAGAAACATTTTGTTGCCGTTGAGTATATCGTACAACGAAATTATTCTACAAGAGTCCAACTGTCGTTGATCATCTGGTACATCTTGTCAACGCCGATGTCTTCGTGATACGTGTACTTGTACGAAGCCTCAGAATACGCGTGATACCACGCAGATTTAACGTCCTCGGCTTCGAAGAAGATAGCACGTCTATCGATGCCGTCGCGAATGATCGCCATGAATTTAGACATGATTTCTCACGGTTAAACGTATTTGCCGATCTCGTTCAACACGATGTTCAACACTCGATTTCTATCGTGCACCAACATGTGCTTTACTTCGTTCAAGAGCACGAGCTCTTCGACGTCGACGTTCTTCGAATGAACGACGCGATTGTGGATGTTTTCCAGCATATCCAGCATCACGTGTTCCACCGTGTCTTCGACACAGCACTTTCCGAGATCTGACGCCATCCCAGCGAACGCCTTCGAAGCTTCACGACGAATGACCTTCTCGATTTCTTGGGGCACCATGTTTGCTGTCCTTTGTTTATAAGGAGATAATACAACGAAAAATCAAAAAGTTCATTTGTCAAGAATGAAATAATTCCAGCTCAAAGGAATGCCTTTTCTACGGATTCCGTGACTGTGAAACGCAGTGACGAAGGCATACGTTCCGCTAAGTCTGTTGATTGTGAACAAGATCATAGAGAATGTACTTTAACGTATGCTCGTGCACCGTTGACGTAGCCTCTAGAAAAAGCTCTTGCAATTGCCCAAGCGGGTTTCCAAAGTCTTGGATAAAACATCCGTTTCGCACGATTTGAAAAGTCTGTCGCCATCGTTCCTTGAACTTTAAACAAGATCATCTGCTGAACGTCGACCTCGCGTGCAAGACACCCGTTCCAGTCCACGCCCAGGCATGATGCACGAACCACATTGCGTCATGCGTTATGACACGTGGTCGACGTGAAATCACAAGCAACACTTTAGGAGCACAAAATAAGATCATTGCTTTGCCACGATTTCGAGCCACTCGTCGATCTTAGCGTTAGCTTTCTTGAGCTCGTCAACGTGCTTTGGCAACATGTAAAAGCCGTGGCCCGTGGCGACGGCGCCCTGAGACGTCCACACCCAAAACGCTATCAATCCCCAGTATCCGTGTGTGTCCCAATTCTCGTGATTGGCGTTCAAACGAAGAGCTGCTGCGTCTACTTGATGCAGATATTCGTGGACGGCAGACGCACAAGACGGAGACAGCTCGATGAATCCAACGCTAGAACATCCAGCCACCCACAACCCGTTGCAATCGAAGATGTTGTCTTTGCTTACGAACACGTCTACGTTCGGCGGTTCTAATCCGACAATCTTCATCATGTCACGTGCACTTGTTATCTTGTTCGACGTCTCGACGCAGTCGATGATAGCAATGTCTTCGATGAAGATTCCATTGTCGCAGTCGTTGAAGTCGTTCTTGCTCGGACCACAAGCGAATGCAACGAACGAAAACGACGCGACGAGAAGTCGTTTCACTTCTGCTCCTCGAAACTATTGCACTTGAACCACTTGACCTTCGAGCTAGGAAAATCGAACTTCGACATCCTCACGAGCTGTCCCACTTCGAACGTTCCTTGTACGTTGTCGAGAGATAGGACAGACGTTTTGTTACGTGCGTCGTCAAACCTGAGCCAAACGTCTCCTGACGCCGTGTCAGTGCTAACGTGCTTGGCGTTGTGCGACGCTGGAAACGTTACACTTAGATCTCCGAACGAACATTTGCCACTGTGCTGAACTGAGATCGAGCTGCAAGAAGCAATCAAAAACGCCATAATCAATTTCTTCATTTGCGCATCATAACACTGAACATCGACGAAGTAAACATTATGCTTTCAGCCGGTATGAAACGACGAGTAAATCACTCCTCGCTTGATTCCAGAAGCTGCACGTCCGATGAGCTTCGCTTTCACGTAAGACGGGTCACGCGCCCAAGTTTTTCCGTTGACCCAATTTTCAGAGGGCCAACCGTAAAGCGAAGGCGTGATGTTTTTCGCGTCGTCTTCAGACTCTGCGGCGACGACGCAATCTGAGTACGTGTCGTAACCACGTCTATCGTCTTGACTCAAGTGGTATAAATTCACTTGTTCACGTCCCCAAGCACACGCCGAACAAGTGACACACCTTGTCTGCGACGATCCAGATCTGTTGACCGAACGGCGCGCACCACATCAAGAAGTTGTTGATTGACTTTTTCACATTCGCCTCATGAATTCGAGAATGTCTGCGTACGCTGCGAGTTCGAAGTCACTCATCACGTTTTCGACCGGGTCTGAAGAGCGAGCAGGAACACGAGCCATCTGCGAAACTCTATCTTGAACGTATTCGATCGTTCGTTTGACGTCTGTCAAAAACGAACCGTCAGCTTTCCGCACGCTCAAGATTCTGACGACTTCGTACAGACGCGAGTACTTCGCAGATTTCTCGAAGATCGACACACCGTTGGCACGCAGTTCAAAAGATATTTTTTGTGTGTCAAGACTCGCAATTTTGTCTTGCCAAAGCACAATGCTTGTTTTCAACGCGTAAATCTCTGACTCGAGATCCTTGATCAAGTCTTCTTGAGTCGTCATGATCGTTCCGAACGAACTTCCGGACCCTCAGTCACTGAATTCGTGACGCAAGTCGGCTTGTCAACAAGGACGATGATATCCTCCCACGGCTCAGCGCACTCAACGATCTTTCCAAATCCATTTGCAGCCTCGTAAATGCACCATTCTTTGGACATCGCGACAATCGTTCCCAAAGCGACTTCTCCGCAAACGTTCATTCCGATCAATGGTTTTACTTTCATGTTCATTTTCCTTTCAAGGTTCATCGTGAGACACGACTTTGAGGTCGCAAATGTAGACATCGTGGACGAGCACTCCATCAGACCCGATCAACGTCACGAGGTGCGGAGCAGACGCGAGTTCAGCACTCACCTCCCAAACTCCGTCCTTCGGGAATTCAGCGAAAACTACCTTCGATCCAACTTCTAGCTTTATTGTTGTCATGTAGTCATTATACTACGAAATTACTTAATGTTGTTCAATTTCGTCTACGTACACGTCGAACCAAGCTCTAGCCCAAGCGCATCCGCGCAATCTCGTGTGTACTACACGTGATAAAATGACGCACGCTGGATGAAACGGCTTTCCAGAATACAATCCGTACGGAGGAACAGGCGATTTGAACAGGATCATGTCGATTTGACTCTGACTCTAGTTTTTGTTCTAGCTTTTACCCACGCCCATCTTGCTGCCGTCCAAGCTCTAGCCATAGATTTTGCCGTGTGTCTAGCTCTGAACGTGACGAAGAACAGGATCATTCAGAGAGTTTCATCGCTCATCCCTCGACATGTTTTTGACCAAGCTCTCGCCTTAGCTACGTGACCCGTGATTTTAGATCCGAAGCCAACCCAAATCCAAACGTCTGACCAATGACGAGTGCGAGCCACGACACTGAATCCTATCCTGAACCTGATGTACGGAGTCGTGAACAGTGTCATCTTGTCCTTGCTATGTACCAAGCTTTGACGATTGAAAATTCTCTGGCTTTAGGCTCTGTTACGATCCAATTCCAATTGCTTGACCAAGCGTAAAAACAAGCAGCGTTAATAATTCTCGACCTGTTATACAACGTCATGAACAGTATCATCTCGTCCTTGTCTCGAACCAAGATTTGACGTATGAAAAATCTCTGGCTTTCGACTCAGTTCCGATCCAATTCCAGACTGTAGACCAAACGTGAAAACGAGCAGTGCCAGTTCTAAACTTCAATCTGTTGTACAACATCGTGAACAGGATCATCTCATCCAAGCTTCGATTTTAGTCTTGGCTCTCGACCACGGCCATCTTCCCGTTGCCCAATTTTTAGCCATGGAAAATCCACGAGGCCACAAATTCTTCCAAACTTCTGCTCTTTGACGAGTCAACGTCGAGACATACTTGCACTGAAACAGGATCATTTTCTTTTCTTTCGCTTCGCGCCAGTCACGCAGAATCCGTTGGACTTCAAGAACTCGTTAGCTGCGACGTCGAGCTCCCTGTCGATCCTGTCCTTGATTCGCTGCAGGCAAGCGATGTTCTTCTTGTCCTGCTTCACGAACGGGATCGGAGCGTAGTACCCGTAATCTAGAAGCTCGTCGAAGACTGCCTTGCGACGCTCTTCAAGCTTGTCCAAGTCGTTTGGTTCGTTCATTTGAGAGAATTATACACCAGGTGGAGTGGATAGTACACATACCCTCTCGGTCCCACGGATGGGCTGCAGCGTCACTGAATTTGTTTGGATGGTTAACCATATGGCCGTGATTTGTTCGCTCACCGTTCTAATATGAGCATGCTAGACGAGTAGTGAACAGACATCCATCGAGACGTAGTCCACACATTGGCGACTACAAAGCCACACCATCTCGGTATGAAGTACGCTTCACACCGGCCGATCTGAGTTGATTGGTTAAACAGGATCATGTCATTCGCTCGCTGAGACGTCTAACACGTCTGATCGGAGGTGCCCAGTCGTTTGCAGTTCTTATCGACGCGCCGCTCCTCGCGTCAGGATAGCAAGTGGCGACGCACCAAGCGTTAGCGAATCTTCTGATCACGCCGCAGCGAGGAACGAAGAACATGAATGGAGAATTTCTGGGTCGATACGAATGGAAAAGGATCACTGATGAACTCGGGACAAGACTGAACCGACTCCTGACCACGCCCAAGCGTTACGAAGGAGCCATGAGTTTTCTCTGACTTGAGAGACTCTTGACATGCAAAACAACAATCTGATGCTGGAACACTTAAACAAGATCATTGCATTTCTCTCGCGTTTGCCCAAACCCTAGCCGAAGACCAAGTCCAGATTGCGTCAGACCAGGCGCGAGCAGTGATCCAAGCCCAAGCCCCCGTCCGAGCTCTAGCGTTAGCGCAGGCGTAACGTTGACTGAACAAGATCATGTTTTTTCAACGAGCAACTTGTCAAGCATGACTGCGCAGACTGGACACGTCGGCGGCTGCACGTCTCTGATCCAAGCACTGCCGCGATGGTTGTCGATCATGACTATAGCTTCTTTTCCCAAGATCGATCTGACGTCTTCTACTCTGCACCAGTCGTCTCCCTTGACTCTCCTCTGACGGCAAGCAGTTTGCCCTGGCTCGCTTTCATAGTCAGCCTTGTCAGGAAAAGCTTTCAAGAACTCGACTGCTCGTTGGGTCAGATGGGTCATCTCAGTTTCTCAATTCTTTCTTGCATTTTTCTAGCCCATTCCAAAATTGATTCAGCAGTGATGACAGTTTCTAAGCTGAACGATTCTTTTGGCTTGACACCTGCTAAACACATGGCGACTGGATAAACTAAACGATCTTTAGACTCTCTCAAAGATTCTTCAAATTTGCTAAACATTTCCGGTCTTTGACTCAAGAATGCTAGCACACTAGATTCGTAACCGTTCACAGTTTCACCTCATGCACAGAGCGCCCTCTTTGATCCAAGAATACGCGACTAATCCATCCTGAAACACCACGAGCTGTCTGACGAAGTCCAAGCTTGGATCATGCTTCGTCACGTAGTCAGTCAACCTCAAGATGGCTCCGTTGTAGTCGTACACTCCGCCGCCCCAAGCGTGACCGTGACAGAGCTTGGCGTTTCTCTTCAACCACATCTTTATCCCGAAAAGACCGAGCCTGGAAGGCGTGAATTCGTTCCGCGATCCAGATGGATTTCCCACTGGCCAACTGGTGATGTTGTCGATTTCGAACGTGTATATGAGTCGCCTGATTGCAACATCGTAAGCTTTTGAGCAGTCGACTTCTCCTTTCCTCAGAAGCAACGTCGCTCGCACTCCGAGCCCATGTCGACGCACGTTTTCGACGATGACACTGAAATTAGGGTAGTCATACAAACCGTAAGCCTCAGCTTGTCTGTACCTGTCTGTCGAATGAATTGAAACGGCGACGTTCGTCAGACCGAGAATCTTCCAAAGCGGAAGATACGTGTCACAGAAGTCTTTGTCTCCAAGCAAGATTCCGTTCGTGAACAAGTTCACGTTAGGGAAGTGCGCTCCTTGATCAGCGCACTTGCTGTAAACTTCCAATGCACGAGTGACAGCGTCTGGATCTACTGTCGGCTCGCCTGCGCCGGTCAACGACAACGACCAACCACCGTAACGCGCAGACAGCTTGATCGCCGACTCAAGATTCTTGTGAAAGTTGTCCAACTTGCCTAGGTCGTCTGTCTTGGGAGCCTGAGGTCGCAGGTACTTGCCCGCGCAAAACGAACAGTTCGCGTTGCACTTGCCGTTTCCGACAAGGGCTGAAACACTGTAAATCTTTTCTATGCACGCCATGTTTTCTCCTGTTCACTCGAAAGGCAAGAAATACGCTTTAGATCCAGAATATCTGTGCACTATGTGCCAAGCTCTAGCGAGAACGTAGAAGTGGTGAGTTCGTGAAGACGTATTGAACAAGATCATTTCTTCATTTCTCCCAACGTCTTGGCGTCGATAGTCTTCTTCTCGACGAGCAAGTCCCTCAGCGTGGCGACGAGAGCTTTGTTCTCGCTCAAGATCTCTTGCGCACGTTTCTTCTGAGTCGCCAAAATCACCCTCACCTCGTCCTCAATCTTCATCTTCAAGTTCTCAGACAGAGGGTCGACGACTTTGTTGTCCTGGTCGAATCCCTTCGAGCGCCGTGAGCCGATCAGATCGCTGCCGAACCCGCAGTCCTCGATCAGCGCCCTAGCGATCGACGTCGCTTGGTCTATGTCTCCGACGCTTCCAGTCGACAGGTCTCCGAAGAACAGCATCTCAGCTTCACGTCCTCCGTACAGCGCGCACACTCGATCTAACAGCTGCTTCTGAGTCGTCACGTACTTGTGCGCGTCGTCCTTGTACTGCACGTAGCCCAAAGCGTTAGCGATGTCACTCTTGATCGAGATCCTCTCGATCACGGGAGCGTCAGGACAGAACATCGCGACGACTGCGTGACCTGCTTCGTGAGTCGCGATCACGTGTTCTTCTTTCGGACTCAAAGTCGCCCGCTCCTTGCGACCCTTCATCGCCTTCTCGACGTCTTCGATCGTGGTCTCGTTTGCACGCTTCTCGCGGATCCTCATGCGAGCGAGCGTCCTGCACAATGCCTGGAGATGGTCACCAGAATAGTGAGTGTTCGTTTCCTCGACGATCCCAGCAGTTTCCTTGACTGCGAACTCCATCGCGTCTTTGCTCATCTTCAATCCCATCTTCTCGTCGTAGATAGAGAAGATCGCTTTGCGATCGTCGGCGTTCGGATACGGGATCTCGATGTGAAACTCGAACCGGCCAGGACGAAGCAACGCAGGGTCGAGCGACTCGACAAAGTTCGTTGTTCCGACGATGAACACGAGTTCGTCCTTCCTGAACCCGTCCATCTCAGTCAGCAGTTGGTTGACCATCGAGTGCTCGACGCCTGAGCCTTGGTACATTCCTCGGGCTTGCGCGAATGAATCGAGCTCGTCGAAGATGATGACAGCCGGTGCCGCCTGTCGAGCTTGAGCAAACACTCGACGAAGATTCTCCTCGCTCTCACCGACCCACTTTGACTTGAGCTCAGGACCAGACACGACAGTGACTGCCGCTCCGAGCGCCGTCGCCATTGCCTTCGCGATGTACGTCTTGCCAGTCCCAGGAGGACCCCAGAAGATCATGCCACGAGGGATCAAGCTCTCGACCTCCTTGATCTGAGCTTCAGACGCAGCTGCGTCCTTCACCGTCAATAGATCGAGGATCTCTTCCTTGAGCTGCTTCTTGACCTTGTCGTACCCTCCGATGTCCTTGTCGAGATCGACGTTCGGCAGAGTGACAGAACCGACGAGAGTCGCCTGTCGAAGCTGCTTGTACACTGGCTTGTTGTCAGTCGGATAGTCTTCACCCTTCAACGAAGACAGGAGACGCCGCAGACGAACAGCTTGGATACCTGAGACGTGTTTGTACAGCTCGTAGGGATCGAAGACGACTCCTCGAGACAGCTTGCGACTCTCACGCTGAGTGACGATGGACGCGAGTCGCTCTCGTGCGACTCCCAAGAACGCTTGGTGTCGTGGAAACAAGTTCGAAATGACGCAAGGGAGAGGGAACGAAGGATCCTTGAACCCGAGAAATATGAGACCAGGATTCTCGTACAGAAGAGTGATGACCTCACGAGCCTCAGACGTGAGACCTCCGTTCGACGTCGTGAGCAGGTCGAGGTGAGGAAGCACGACGATCTGGTCGTCGACCACTCCGCGAACGCACTCACGCAGGTAGTGGACGATCGTTCCCACGAGACCAGCTCCCATCGGAGGCTCTGTCATTCCTTGGATCGTGCGACCGTCCAAGTACACAAACTTCTTGCCGTTCTTCTTGAGTCGATCACGAACGCACTTGTAGATGAAAGGCGTGAGTTCCTTCTCAGACTCGATCAGGACTGGCAAACAACTGTTCAAACTATCAATGACGTTGAGCAACTCTGCAGGATATGCAGCCTCAACTGCAGCAAATGGAGAGATTTCGTTTGGGAGAGACGCTTCAGGGATTTGGAGTGCCATGAGAAGATAGTACTACGAAACTACAGAATAAAACACTTCTTAAATTCAGAACAAATTTCGACTATCCGATGTAGGAATCGTAAGTTTCAAGATCAACGGCAATTTCTTCTGGCGAAGAATTCAAAATGAAATTTTTGTATCCGTTTGTTACTGCATTTTCGATGGCCTCGAAAACAATTTTTCTGATGTTCATTGTGTTCCTTTGATTATGACAAGCACTTCACGATTAGAAACGAGTTTGGCAAAGTTAGACATCACACTCATCATTTTCTTTGGAATGTCGTAGTGAGGATATCGTCCTCCGTGAAACCAACAGCGATTTATTCCAATGTCTTTTGCCATCAAATGCAAATTTTCCGTTGAATACGGAACGCAAACTAGATGTCTAGTTATGTCGTAATAGTAAGCCATGAGAAGATAGTACTACGAAATTGCTGAAATTTAAACTTCGCGGTTCGAACTAAAAGTCATACGTCTGCAAGTCTCTGAACGTACTCTGAAATGGCAGCGTTTGCACCCAGCTCCTCGAACTTAGAATGATCAGTGACAGGTATCCCCACAATCTGCAACATTGTATGACATATTTCATGACAGAGTCCATCGAACGACGACCCGACCCAAATCTCATTTCCCCAACAGATGCCCCACACTTTCTCAGGCGCACCAATGATCCTAGGATGATTTGGATTTGGAATCATGACATCAGGCCAAACTAGAACGTACATGTTCGCCAACGAAAGCGCAGGAACTTTGAGATGCTTTTTAGAACATTCTAGAGCCAAGTTAAACGCTGTGATAAGACGCTTGACGTCGCCGTCGTTGCCTTTCCAAGCGTATTTGACACCGTCTTGCATATCAAGCCAACGAACCGTTGTCGCTCGCAAAGCGACGACAAGTACGACGACAAGCGCCGCGACAATCACGACAGCCAGACCAAGCCCGATCCATTCACCTATTTGCAACATTTAGTGTCTCCAAGTTTTCGATCATTGGATCTGCGTGATTCGCGAACACTCGTTACCAAGCTCCAGTTGCGTTCGCGTATACTAAAGCTACGTCAAAAAGCGGACCTTTATAAGAACTAGCCCAAGATTTAGCACGCTTGGTAACGCTATGATCGTTTTCAAATTCATTGCGAATCGCAGACGCTGAAGACCACGAGGTCTCACGACTCGTCAAAAGAACGAACAACGTCACACGTTAGCCCTTGCTTTCGCAAGCGTCGCAGATCCTTCTCTTGCTCTGTAATACGTCCACGACTTGTTACCAGTGCCCCATCTTCTATGGATGAACAAAGCTCTAGCCTTAGAAAGCATAAATCTGCCACGATAAATGCTCCCGTCAGAGTGAGAGACGATCTTCGTCATCATATTTGGAAGATGAAACAAGATCATTTAGCGTGCGAAGCCTTGACAGCTGCGATGCAACGCTCTACAAAATCAGTGTGCATTGAACTCGGAAAGTCAGTGATGAAATAAGATCCTTCAGTGCTGTCGATGATTCGCTCGATGAAAGGCTCGTAGACTTGCGTATCGTTGCAAACGATTGACTTCGACAAGGCCAGCATCGCGGCGTCGCACGAGCACTTCGCCACGACTTCTGTCATCTTGTCTTCTCTTTTCTTGTCTTTTGCAAGACGACGTTGTTCTGACTTCTCGTGGTCTGCGACGCAACGCTCTTCTGACACAAAACCCGCCAGCTGGCAGCTTAATGACACGCTTGGATCTACTTCATGCTCACCGTTGTAACCACGAGGAGTGTATGGAGACCGATGAGGAGGCATCTTGTACTTTCGCTCGACAGAGCATTCGTTGTACCCGCATCCTTCGCACGTCATGCTGTAAACTTGAATGACTTTCATTTCGTATCTTTCTTGTTTGTATTGCACGCCAACAGCAACGCTAGCAAAATCGTTATTCCAGTCGGAGACAACACGAACCAAACGAAAAGCAAAAGTAACATGAACGAACAAAACATGTCAACTCCAAGAGATCTTTGCGATCTTCGTTTCTGGAAAATACGACTTCATGAATTCTTCTGCGTTTATGACGACACGCTCGAGTTCGACTGGAAACTTCTGCCCGACGTCGATGAAGAAGTAAACCTTGTCGTAATCAGGAAAGCGAATCACTTCAACTCGTAAAAGATTGAGATCCATGTCGTCGCTCACCTTTCGTCGTCGAAACCCAGCATCAGTTCGACGAGAAGCATCGCAGTGGACGCCATTCCCTCGCTTGCGTATCCGAAGTCACCGATGGGCGTCAGCACTGCTTTGTGGTCGTCAGCCTCTTTTCGATGCTTGATGTATCCCTCGGCCAAAGCGATCAATTGAAGTTTTTTCTCTTCAGTCATCGTGTTCCTTTCAACCGCACATCAAGACGAAGCCGTCAACTACCCACTTGGCCAGCTGCGCTCCGTTGAACTTTTCGATCTTCTTGACGACAGGCACACCGATCTCGTTGAGAAAATTCGCGGCGGCGTCTTTGCTGTCTGACTTCATTACGTCGATCGCCTTCTGGCAATCGAACATCTCAACTTCATATCCAAGCGAAGTCAATTCTTGGTAAAGCTCTTCGACATCGCTAGAAGGCAGATGCTCTGTCTCCCACATGTTTTCTACTCCATCACTCTTGGGCTTCATGTAATCTTCTTCGTTGAAATCTGCTTCCATTTTCTTACTTTGAACTCCTACGACCGTTGCGACGATTTTTTCGTTCGACTTTGCGCTCTGCTCGTTTGATCTTCTTCGCTAGACGCTGTTCCTTCGAGATCGGATAGTGTCGACGTTGAGAAGGCGAAAAGTCGTTGAGCAAAGAAGAAAGAGCGACGACAGTTAAAACATTCATGTTGTTCATGTTCATTTTGAAATTGTAACACTGAAATTCTTAATGTTTAACTGCGACCTTCTCTTGTTTTTTCTGCTCTTCTTGTTTCGCCTGATTTGACGACCCGAGTCCCTCTCGTTCAACGTCGATAGTCGACGCCTCTTCCTTCGAGATCACGCCAGTCGCGAGTATCAACTCAATCAACCGCTTGTGCTCTTGCTCGTGTTCGAACGCAGTCGCGTCAGAATCGCTGTCGTACTTCACGACGATAGTCTTTTTCTTCGTATCGGGATTGATCTCCAGCTTAAGCGTCATAGTCCCCATTTACTTTTTGCCTCGTCTCTAGCTTCGAAAAACATCTTCACCCTGATTCGAATCAACTCTTCCATGGTAATTGGACAGACAGACAAAAACGTGCAGCCATCTTTTTCGACCCACTTCATGATCTCAGGCCAAAGCTTCGATTCGTCTTCGTCAAGATACTCAGAAGTCTTGAAATATTTAGACAAGTTTGCAGCGGAGTTGTGCATGACATCGTTCATGGACATTTTGAAAGCACAAAACAAACTGCCGCAAGCGAATTCCTGAGCGCTAACACTGAAAAACACGTCGTTCATGCAGTCCTTGTGCAGCACGCTGCAGTAAGCGTGCTTGTCTTTTTTATCGAGCGGATACGTGTCGCTGAGGGCCAAGAAGTCAACGTGCATAGGTTCAAACACGAGTTCTGGTGGAATCTCAAATGCCTTTAGCACTGTAGATTTCAACAGACGTTTTACTTCTCTCTCTACTTTCTTGTCGTCGATCATGGCGTCTTGATCAAAATATACGCGAAACGTACGTTGTTGCACGCACTTCTTTAAGCTCGCGTCTGCATGCATCATCAAAATCTGTCAAATCAAGAAGTCTTTCTTTGAATTCCTTCCATCCGTTCTTCGTGTTGAAGAGCAAAAAATTGCTGAGAAAGATGTACGGAACATCAAATCCGTCGATTTCTCCGACGATGCACGAATGCGACGAAGGTGGGACCGACCTAGCACTTTCAGGGAAAGCCTTCTTCCACTCATCACGCTTCATGACAGTCATGGCTTGATTTCTTTCTCGCCACGTTCATCGAAGATCGTAGACAACGCTGGAAAACCCCAAGGAGTTTCGTCGTTCGCGACTGCGAACATGTTCTCGAAGTGATCTTTCGGCAAGTACTTCGCGAAGTCCCACGGTTCAGCTTCATCAGGAATTTCTATGGCTTCAAGACAATACCACTTACCAGACTTCTTGAAAAAGTTTACGTTTACTTTCATGTCTTTGTCTTCCTCTTCCTTGGTTTCTTCTCTGGATAGTGACGCTTGACGAAGTTCTTCGTGAGTTCTCCTATTCCTTCTGTGACTGCTGCGAAGACAATGCTCGTCGCGACGTCCTTCAAAAACTCTCTAAACAAGATCTTTGCTAATATGTTCATCACAGTCGTTCCTCAGATAGAAATTGATTTTGCCGAATGATCCAACGACGCTAGATTGCAACCTGTAGTTCATATCGTACAGATAGTCAGCTGCAACCTTTTCGTCTTCAAGGAAACGAACGTCTCCGTCTTCTACGAAGAACACAGTCGCGCTACCCCTGATAAACTTGTCACCGTGCTTGATGAGTTCATTACACCTGACAACTGCTGTCATCTGAGAAGTCATGCGATTCCTTCTATGCTCAAGAGTTTCAATCGAAGATCGTCAATCACGTTCTTCCACAGCTTGATCTCCTTGAGCCCACGTTTAGTCAAAATGAAGCTGCCGTCGTCCAACTTCTCCAGCATCTTCCTAGCCACGAGAATCGGAATTTCGAAGATGACAGTTTCCCTACCGAAACGTGGAGAATGCAAAACTGAGATAGACCTGCTGACGAGATCGTCGAACGTAAAGTTCCTCGAACACGACGACAAAATGACAAATTCGCCAAACGAAGTATTGGTATTCTGTGGGTTCATTTCTTTCCTGCACGTGTATGTTTCCATTTTGTCATATTACAACGAAAAAACTGAATTTAATACGCCGGGAGGGACTCGAACCCACATGACCTTTCGATCGTTTGCTCTTAAGGCAAAAGCGGCTACCAGTTTCGCCACCGGCGCTCAAATCACCTCGTATTGATGTGTGTGAAAATGCCGTGATGAGATTGCTCGTGAGCTCTCACGCCGTATTCAAACGCAAACTTGATAGGAAAAAGCATCTCATGCGCCTCTTTATTCGTGATATTACGTACGGGAGTCCCGTGAAGCATTTGAGCGCTGTCACGAATCACGATCTTGTAACGTCCTAGAGACATCTCGTCTGCTTCTACACCAACAGTATAATTTGAGTTCATCAGTCATTTCCTCTTGAATTTGCATTCGTTGTTGTGACCTCTAGACAGTAGATCTTTGATGTCACATTTACACTTAACTTCTTTCGCTTCGACATTCAGAAGCGTCTTGACGCTGCAAAGGTCTTTGACGGGCGCAAACGCAGGAACTACCAAACACCCGTTGCTTTTGGCATCGTCATAAAGCTTGTCATGCTCGTACGTTGGCAAAGTGATCGACTCAAGGTCGATTAAATCTTTCACTGGTATGCACGAATGGAGTTGCCCGGCAAGATCGCTTATACTTTCTACTCGTGAACAAATTTGAAACGAATTGCCAGCTGCTGTTCGGAATAATCTAGGCGCTGAAATGTAATTTGAAACGAGCGTTGACTGCCAGACGACGAGCGTTCCCTTGGAAATTTTCGTTAAACTCCACGCTCGATAAAAATCCGTGTTGATTTCAAACATGTTGGTGTTATCTCTTTCTCGTCAAAACGAATAATCGTAATACCGCTTTCGCCAACCAATCAAGAACTTCTTACCGCACGAAATCCAACCACGCTTTGTGAGCTTGGCAGTGAACTCGTCGCCGTTCGGGTCAGGAAAGAATTCATATTCTTGAGACTCGTCTGCGCCACGTGAATCTATTCGCACACTCTTGTCAGTTCGCACCTTGATCTTCTTCTTGTCTTCAGACACCCAAGTGATCGTGCACGGCATCCTGTCAGTCCAAAGCACATACGTCGCTCCCATCCCAACTTCGGGGACTTGATCTTCGACGTTCGCCAGCACGATGTTAGTGATAGAACCGAATTTGTTTGCCATCAATCTCTCCTGTTTAATCGCTAAGTGGGTCCGGCGGGATTCGAACCCGCAATCTCAACGCTTAAAAGGCGTGCGGCTTACCATTGGTCTACGAACCCGTTCTGCTCCATCTTACTTCGGCGAATCAGCTTTAGCCAACTTCGTTCCGTAGTTGGCTCCACGTTTGCAATACGTGAAGTCAGCAGCGACCCGGCCACATGAGATGAGCGGGATCATCTCTTCGAAGTCGTGAAGAAAGATGTTGTACGTTGTAGGTTCGCTGAAGATCGAGTGCGCTTCCACGTAAGCAGCCGAGCGTCCTCTGACGAACGAGAAGTCGTATAACGTGTCGCGAAACACGCGATTGTAGATCATCTCGTTTGGCACGAAACAACCGTTGACATACGAGTCACCAGTGTTGTAATGAGGAACGTTGCCAGTGAACTGATTGATCGGTATCTTGCCATCCCACTTCGATTTCTTACTCATCCGTTTGTGATCTCCTGTCCGTCGATTGTCAAGCAGGCGTGTTCGATGTCATCAAGCAAGATGCGAGCTGCCTTCAAAGTCGTTAGCAAGTCTGGTCTGATTGCCTGATCGTTTGTTTGCGCGCCAATTGTTTGCGTCGTTCGAAGCGTCCTGCCGTACTCTCGTTTGACAGAACAGTCAGTCATAAGCACGTCATACGTTATGTATGCAATTGGCATGCCATAAAAATCGTTTGTCACACGCACTGCGATTGGAACACGACGAATCTCTTTGGGAACGTCAAGAACTTTTGGCGTTTGCGTTGACGACAGAGGCTTGATCTTCGTGATATTTTTCTTGTTTGACATGACTTCTCCTTTTCACGATCCTGAGAGGATTCGAACCTCTGGCATCCGTCTTAGAAGGGCGGCGCTCTATCCAGCTGAGCTACAGGACCAAAACCACCCCGGAAGACAATTAGAAGTCGTCTCCACTCACGACACGTTTACATGACGTCTCGCTAGGGCGGGTACAATCTTACAACACGATTCCAGTCACGATGAGTCCGTCTGACCTCAGAGTAGTAGCATTTTCTACTTTGAGGTCAGCCCACTTTCCACGGGTGTCAGTGTCGTAGTCTGTGAACAAAAGCTTGTAAAGCTGATCTGCTGTCTTGAGATCATCCGTACTCATTTCGCCAATGTTGGTGTACTTTCTGTCGATGCGAGAGAACAACTTGAATTCGTAGTCTGACATCGAAACAAAGAAGACGTCAGTGCTTTCAGGAATTTGCTGATACACGATCAAGATGTCTTTGATCACAGACGCACCAACCCGTAGCTCACGTTCGTCTTGACGTCATCGTACTCTCCGATCGGCCAAGGCAGCGGGCACTGCCTCATTACGAGACCGACGACATCACCTTCGTGACAGTAGACTCGAGCTTCCTGTCGCTTCGACACGCGGCACTTCGACTTGTCGTCGCGGGCAGACCTATTGACGATTCCCCAGAACCACTTCTTCTGGGTCACTGGATTCGTACCTGGAACGAGAAACCGATAGTTACCACCGCCGTCGTCGTACATCTTCTTTGGACAGCTACCGTTGTTCGACATTGTTGCTCCTTTGTTTATGAAGAGATTGTAACACTGAATTGCTGACTTAAATAAACTCAACGTAGAATGGCCTGCTTTTAATTTCGCTTCCATTCTTGAAGGCTATGAACTCGCCTTCTCCGCCGAGAAGACCAGTCAATCTTTCTGCGCTGTCGAATCCGATGACTTTCGCGTAATCACACGCAGCAAGCAGCACGCTTTTTGACTTGATGCATCTGCAAAAATTTCCTCCGTTCGACGTGATCTTGTACATGTCTTTCACCCGCTAGAGTCGACAGCTCTCTCCATGTCTACTTCTGGAAAACGATCGTAGAAAGCGTAGAACTCTTGACCAAACCACGTGTTCTTCTCTTCCTGAGCGTAGTCCTTGACTTCTTGTAACGAGACGCCGAGCCTAACGACAACCTTTCGCTTTGACCGAGAGTAACACGATCCGCGTCCTGTCACGATCCATCCCGTGTCTGACACGAACAACTCGTCAGCAGTCTTCATCGCTGACCTCCGACGATCTCCTCGATCTCGTCTTCAGAGTAGAGAGGAACGCGGATCCCGGGACGACCGTCGACAAACTTGACGTGCTCGGGAACGAGACTACCGATGTCAGGATCGATCGCTGACGCAGCGAGATCCTTGAACTTCAATTCTGCCTGCTCTTGACAATCGGGATGCAAGTAACCGTGTCGCTGGTCCTTGTGCGTCCCGTTGAGATCCTTCAGGCTCCACCCAAACATCGTGTCGATCGGACCGTGGCACTCGAGGCACTCTGGGCCTGCCCTGACGTTCTTCAGCGTGTCCTTGAATGGATTGGAGGACAAGCTCTTTCCACTTCCCTCGTACCTTCGAGAGGACTTCCGATCGTGCTTCTGATTCCTGTTGTCGTTGCTCATGTGTTGAACTCGTTTTGCTTTGATTCGAGTGACGGGAACCGCCCGCCGCGGGTCACTTGAAGATTTCGTAGTACTTGCCGAGCGCGTAAGCTGCACAAATCACGCAGATAGAATAAAAAATCATCTCATTAAGATTCATGTCATTCCTCGTAGCTTCGTGAGATCTTCAGATACGCTTCAGTGATCTCAGGGTCGTTGATCAACGCAAGCAAAGCCATGTCAGCTTGCCAGTGAGCCCACTCATGACCATGATTATCTTGATTTTCAAACGTGGCATCGAGACAATCGATGATGTTCGCCTTCGAAGACTTCTTCGGATCAAACCACGATCTGATGTCTTGAATCTCTTCACGTTCAAGATTCATGTCATTCTCCATAGCTTCGCAAGATCTTCAGATACGCTTCAGTGATCTCAGGATCGTTGATCAAAGCAAGCAAAGCCATGTCCGCTCGCCAGTGATCATTCGCGCATCGCACATCCGACTGAGCCTCGAACGTTACCTCGAGGCAATCGATGACATTCGCCTTCGAAGACTTCTTCGGATCAAACCACGATCTGATGTCTTGAATCTCTTCACGTTCAAGGTTTACGTCATTCACGTCGTTCATGACTTCACTTCCTCCGGATACACGTCCTGAAGTTCAGTTACCTTCGCCTTCAAGTCGTCGAGCGCGCTCTCCACGTCGAGAAGTGACAACTCTGAAAGTTCCAGTTCAACGTCATCGATGTCGAGATTGTTGTTTTGCATCCTCCACTCGAGGTTGCTGACGTCAAGCGCAAGTTGACTCGCAACCCATTCAGCCTTGTCAAACAGCACGCTCAACTCTTCAAGATGTTCTTTAGAAATCTTCAACGTTTTACTCCTTGTTTCCGATGATGAGATGATTGTAACACAGAACTACTGAAATGTCATCTCAAAGTGTTTCTGGAAGTTTCGAACATGTCGACAAACTTGTCCATATCGTTCTTCGACATCTCTCTGTGCTCAACGAACTTGATGAATGATTTCGCTTTCTTGTCACGACCCATGACGACCCAATAAAATTGTGCGCCAGGCTGGATCTTGTATCTGTCTTCTTCATCTACCGCGCTGTTGTAGAGCTCAGCTTGCTCTTCAGGAACGCCCTCTGTCGTGAGCTCGACGAGATTAGCACAAAAGTAATCGTCGTGTATCTCAGTGACTGCGCCTTCCCAAACGTACGATATCTTCATGTCACCCTAACTCGGTGGAATAAAAATGCCGTTGACAAATTTTACAGGCGTCACTTGAACTTCAAACGAATCGTCGATATAATTTTCGCATGCCTCTAGCGCCTTCGCAGTCGCCATCTCAGGCGTCCTTGTCTTGATCACCAGATTGATGATTGTCGCCTGCAGGTCTGAGTACAGCTGTACAAAATACGTGTTCATGTTCATTGCGCCTTTTCCATCTTGCTCCAATCAGCTTCGGAGAAAAGCTTCGACGGCGCTTCAGTGTCATGCTCGTCGACTGCTATGACGCACTTAGTGTACTTCCAACCCAAGTGAGTTGTCATGACATCGATGCACGTGAACTTAACACCGTTATAAAATCTTTTGCTTGACACTAGATCGTCCATCGTCTTTGCCTCGTCTGCTTGAACCCTCATGTATAACTAGCAAAGACAAATAGCTCGAGGTTCGTAACTTGTTAGTTGACTGAAAGCGAGTCTGCCGTCCACTTTTCCCAGTTCTCGTCCAAATCGTGAATCGACACTGTGCCAACTTGATCCCGACGCTGAATCAGCGTCCTGGGATCAACGCCAACGAGAACTCCCTTCACAAGTTCACCGTGAGTTTCCCACACCTGAAAATACGAGCCGCTCATGCCGGGATCTTTCGGAATGTAAACGTCCTGCTGACTTGGCACGTACTTCACTTCACGATATCGCACGTTGGTCATCCTTTCACTACTACATCTTCTTTGAGCTTCAAATTCTTCAACACGTTGTACACTTTTTCAGCAGCGCTGTTCATCCTCTTCATGTTGCCATCTGAAAAATTACGTCCCAAGTCTGTCGACGCGCTTATGAGATCTTCGATCATCTCGAACAAGAATTCTTCAATCTCAGAACCGTCGCTCAACGTTATCTTCATTATGGAGATTGTATTACGAAATTGCTGAACATGTCAAAAACAATCAAACATGAACATGACGACAACCAAGCAACACACCGACGCAAGCAACGCCAATATAGCAGCCATCGCGTTTGTCATCAACGCAAGCACGAAGTGGATGAAAAAGAATGTCACGACTATCTTTAACAAGAAGTCTGTGACTGCGCTGAACTGCTCGTTCATGGTTCGTCTACTTCCTCCATGGACTTCTTGAATTCTTCTACGACGTAAAAGACGAATGCCGCTGGAATCAGAACGATGAGCGGCACGAAGAGTATGACGAGCCACCTGTACTTGCGAAGTTTGTTCATCATCGTTAAGATCCGTTCGTCAGCTTGAAAAGAAAATCGTGCCTCGGTATAGAACTAACTGAAGCGAGGTAAGTGAAGTTGTACAACCCAGCGTGCACTTTCTCGATCATACCGATCTTGACAAGCTTCTTAATGAATGCGTCTGTCTTCTGAAGAAAAAACAGTTTCTTGTATACCGGCGTGTTCCAACTGAACGTAGAGACGCAGTCGATGGCGTTTCTAAGCTGATACCACCTGAACAAGTTTCCACGAGATTTCGACAACTCTCTCGTGATCAAAAACGCTTCTTCTAACTCATTCATCGCTTCACCCGTTGTTTCGAACTGCATACAGCAACGCAGTAAACGCGCAAATGCAGGCGCTAAACACCTGGAAGCCTATGCTTTTTCCGGCGTTGTTGTTCAGAATCGCTATGACTGCGTTTACGAAAATGCAGAAGATCATCACCCAAAACATTACGCTATTCATTTTTCCCTCGCTTCGTTGAGATTTTGATGTTACGAACGTAAAACATGCAATCGGTTATCATCGCTACGAACCTGTCGTTCAACACTCCGTCTGTCTTGTCAAGCATTTCTTTCAACGTGTCTTCAAGTCTAACTACGTTCTGGTTTGTGTCAGTCGAATCGAACACGCCGATCCTCATAGCGAAACCGACGCTTCAGTGAACAAGTCAGAAAGTTCAAGAGGAATCTCGAACGAAGGAACTCTGACAATGGTAGGATTATAAAGAGTGATTGGCTTGCCGCACTTGAGCAAGCGCCACTTGTTGTATTCTTTCTCAGCGCAGATAGCTTGCAGCTTGTAGACAGCTTTTCCGTACACGTCGCAAAGCTTGTAGCCAACGACCTCGCCTACGTGAAGATAGACGGAGCTTCCGTGTCGAACGACATACGACACGTAGTCTCCCTCAACCAACTCGTTGCCCAAAAAGTCTTTCATCGTCTGTTCCTTTCCTTGACTAATCCTTGATTCGCTTTTCTCAGCTCTTCTTTTCGTTCTATGAAGTCGAGCGCGACGTTCAACGTGCCCAACGTTTGCTTTTGACTTTCCCAGATCGTTATTTGTGTCTTAGACAGCTTCACCACCTCGGCACGCAAATTGTCCACGTGACCCAGAGCCTCGTCTATCACTACTTTGTTTTTGTTGTGAGCCACTACCATACCACACAAAAACGTTACACAGAGTGTGAGCAGAGACACCACGACCCATCCCAACCACCACATCTTAGTGTACCTGGCGCCTTTGGCTAGCGTCGACACTGGCACTATCACGTGTTCCTCAAGCTTCACCGTGTCATACCGTAGACGTTCGCGATGATCAACGGACCGAGCAAAGCCGCGAGAGGCGCAGTCACGACTGCCCAGATGCAAACGAGTTCGACTAGCTCTGACAGAAAATCAAATTTGTTGTTCACGTGCGCTCCTCAGTTAAAGCACAGAAGCCGGACTATTCAAATAATATCCAAACCCACCGCGTGGACCTATTCCTGGAATTCTATTCAGAAGTCGAGCATCGCACATCTTCTTGAGAAGCGACGACAATGAGTCAAGTCTAATTCCAGTTCTTTTCGAAATGAAAGTCGAAGTGCAGGTCAAGTTTTTAGCATGCACGTCGTATGCAAACATTCGCAGCACTTTGACGGTATTGTTGTTTGGTTTCATATCACTTCCTGTTCAGCTCGTTGCAGAGGTCGTCCAAGCTAGAGAACGAAATTACAGCAAACGATTCTTCAACGACTTGATTGCTTGCGTAGTTGTACAGCTCGATGCGGACGTCAAGTCGACGAATTCCCTCGAAGTTGTAAACTCTCGAACCCCTTGCTTCGACGAGCTTGATCGTGTCCAATTCGTATTCTTTCACGAAAGCAGAAGCATCTTGAACTTTTGCTGCGAGAGTAAGTCTGTGTGTAACGTCGTCGTCGTACGTCTTGACAGTACGTGCGTTGATAAACACGATGTCCTTGCAACCGTCATCTGGCCAGCGCAGCGCTCCTTCTAAAGTCAATTTCATGAATTTGTCCTCGTGGTCTTTGGAAACTGAATGATTTTGCACTCGTTGTCTTCACTCTTCAATCTCTTCGCCAATCGTTCTTCGATCAGTATTACGTACGTGTTCTCTGGAACTCCGAGGACTTCGTCGTTTGTCCAGAAGAAAGACCCGTCGCTTGGAGTCCAGAAGTGGATAAGCGAGTCAAATCTAGAAGCCTCGTTCTCTCCGCACAAGGCGAGCAGCGTAGACAAGAAATTAGAAGTCATGTTGTCCAATTCGCCGTTTATCTCTTCGTAGATCGATTCACCGTCCTTAGACATCTTGGCGAAATATGATCTTGAGAGTTGAGGCATACGAATTGCTTTCCTATTGCTTGACGACGTAGTGAAAGATGGCAGCAGTGAAACAACCGAACCAAAGCCAAGTCAAAAGAAAAAGCATTTCAGAGTTCCTTAAGCAGCTCAGTCGGGTCTACGTAGTTCTCGTTTGGCGTCGTGAGACACTCGTCGTAATAAGACCTAGGAGAATTCCCGTCGGAAAAATATCCCCTAGCTTGACGCATCTCGAACTCCTGTATGTCAGTCAACTCTACTTCAAGTTCCTCGTTCACTATCTTGTTCAGCGCCGTCAGCCACTCCTTGAACGTCAGATTCATTTTCGCTTCCTTTCAGTTTGTTGATTTCGTTCAACCTGCTCCACCGTCTCGTCTTCAAGATCGACACTTTGTATTCAAGAACTCTCAACGCTGACAACGGCAACCCTTCGAACGTGTCAGCGTCGTCTAGATTCTTTGCCAACGTTCCAACTCTCAAGCAACGTCTAACGTGAGTCCATTTTCTGAAAAATGTGGCGTCTCTCTCTTCTACCCAAGATAATTTTCTATCACCGCACTTCTTCAAGTATTGCCCGTCAGGACTCCTTATCTTGTACATCAATTGACCGTTCTTGATCGTCAAGCTTTGTCGTCCCACGAACACGGAAGATTGTCTTCGACTTTGAACATGTAGGCCATCACTGCTTCGCTGTTCAAATTCGTGACGTATTTGATGGCTACTTCGTAATACGTTCCAAAGTCGTGCGAATTGCTCTTGACAACGTACGACGACCCGTTCGGAGGTTCACCAAATCGCTTGACGAGCAACGCGATGAACCTTTCGCACTCGGCTCGTGCTCTCAACTCGTATCCTTCTTCTCCAACCTGAGCACAAGGTTCGTCGCACGGAGTTGGTCCCAGCTCAAAGTATTCGATCACGCTTGCTCCTTTCGATCGTTTCGATGATCTCGTATCAAAAATCATCCCAAATACATGTGATCAAGAAAGAAAAAACCAAAAATATCGCCACACAGAGCACGCCGAAAAGCACAATCCCAGTGACATGCGGCTGCAACCAAAAGCACAATCCAATCGCAGCAAACGCAAGTACCACGACTACAAACTTCCCTTCAAACGTAAGCTCCATTTTTCTCCTCATTGTCACATTGTACAACGTAATTTCTTAATGATTTTTTTCGTTTGAACCCGTCAAACGCTCTCGCTCGTATTCTAATTCTATTTCTCGTAACAGCTTTCTGCTTTCGTCTATCGACTCGTTCATCGCTTTCTTGGAGTCGTTCATCAAAGCGAAAGGAAAGCATATCGCGAAAAGCAAGGCGAGCAAGACGAGAGTCACGAGCGCTTTGATCGCGACCACGAAGCTGACTAAACCGACGATGATCTCGATGAGTTCTATCATTCGTTCACGTCAACGACAAGTTCTCTGTTCAAGTACTTTATCGTGTTGCTCTCGCATTCGACTGAGCAAAACGAATCTCCGTGAAACACGTCGCCGCCGCAGTCAGCACAAACACCGCTTGGAATGATTAATTCGACAGTCGCGTCGTCTAACTCTTCGTACAAGAGTTTGTGACCTTCATCGAGCATGAACTGGCTCGCAGTCGGATCAACTACGTCTCCGTCTTCAGTCACGCACCACCAATGTTGATATCTGCCAGCAGAACAATAAACGAATCCCCTAGCACGTCGAAGTTCTGGGAAGTCGTCTACCATGTCTTCTGTCGCAGAAGAACACGTTCCTTTCACTGTGTGTCCATGCGTCCAACAGTCATGCTCGTAGCTTTCAATCCACGTAGTGTATTCTTGCTTCATCAAAAACCTCCTTGAAACATTTTAACACTGATATACAAAATGAAAAAACTCTGGTGGCAAGGACGCCCATTGACCCTTGCCACCAGATAAAGTCAACGAGCATGCACTCAACTCGTTGACGTTTCCGCTACACTGCTAGACGACAGGCGTCTCGACAGGAGCAGGAATTTCAGCGACAGGCGTCTCAGCGACAGGAGCAGGAGTCTCAGTGACAGGAGCAGGAGTCTCGACGACAGCCTTCGGTGCGCGTTTCGGCTTCTCGACGACGGGCGTCACGACCGCGAGAACTGCGAGAGCAGCCTTGAACGCGCCTAGAATCTCGTCATCCGACTTGTCAAAGTCAATCTCGCCTCGCACTCGACCGAGGTGCTTCGCCTTCGCCTGCTCCTCGGAAATCTGCACGACTGCTGGACTGTCAAGCGTGAATCCCGCCAGAGTGACTCGACCTCCACGTCGAGCAATGCAAAGCTGCTTGTTCTTGATACCATTCGCGGCGTCAGTCGCGTTGCGAACGTGGTGGAAACCAGTCTTGTCCTCGACGAGGAAATCGCTGTTGGTAGTGACGAGCTCGAGAAGGGTCGGAAGAAGATGACTTCCCTTGACGACACGCTGTCGACGCTCGAGACTCTCCTGCTCCGCCTTCGCCACAGCCTTCGCGAAAAGTCCATCCAAAGTAGTGTTGCTCATTTCGTTCTCCGTTTCTTTCGTTTAAGTTTCCGCCATCTTGTTAAGTTTGACGGAGGCGGCCGTCATTTTATGAAAACATTGTACAACGTCAAATAGAGAATGTAAATCACTGTTGATTTGTCGTTATGCTAGAAGCTGTGCCACGACGACAATATCTCTTTTGAGTTACAACTGCACAAAACAACGAGCACAACCTGAAATCAACGTTGCCATTCTCTATTTTCAATAGATATGTTTTCCGGCCGTTCATTTCACTTCCGCACGTTGGGCAATGAAACGCCAAATGACTCTTGACAAAACGCTGGCTGTCCTTGACTGCACGTTCCATTTCTTTTTCGTCCTTGTCGTCTTCTACAAGCACGCCTTCTATGATTTCATCGATGCACTCGTCGTCTGGAATAATGAGCTCGTATTCGCTAGTCATCTAGTCACCAAGAAAAGCAGCGTGTTGTTCACTACTGTGGCAAAATACGCAAAAACTGAAATGACCAACACGACATTCACTGTTCTATTGTTTCTCAACGCGAAGTAAACAGCAAGCGCCGTTCCGATGGAAATCTTGAACAACAAGAACGTCGTGACATCATTCTCGAGCAAATTGTTCATGATTGGATTCAATTCGACGTTCCCAGCGTTTATCGAAAGAACAGTTGAAATGGCGTCAAAGACGTTCAAGATGAAAAAAGAAACAGCTAAAGCGATTACATGTTTACGAACCATCACTGAGTTTTCGCCAACTTTTCTATCAGGTTCAGAAACTCGTTCCAGTGCTTGACTCTGTGCGCGCATTTGCAGTTTTTGTTCCACGGCGCGTCAAACACGACTGCAGGTTTTCCAGATTGAGTCCACTCTTGAATGTTGTGAGGACCGTCATCCAGCAGGATGTCTCCCTGCAACAGACCCTTTCTGTGTATGGCGACAAAGTTATTGAGGTCAAACCACGGCATGTTACGTCTAAGCCACTCTAGTTTGCCATTGTACACTACGCCGGCGCAGCGAGGGACAGCTGACGCTATGACGACGTCGTGTCCAGCGTCTATGAGCTTCTTCATGCCGTATATCGCGCCTTCTACTGGCGCAAGATCCCGCATCAGTTCAGGATATCTCATCATAGATCTGATGAAATCTTCCGATCCCTGTCCCAACGTACTTTCCATCCGCCAGTCCTTGATGTCATCTCTCATCACGCTTGTGTGTTTGTCTTCGTTCCAGTATTCGAGCATGCGTTCGACGAACCTGCAAATTACTTCGTCTTGGTCGACGATTATTCTCATCAATACTCCAAATTGAATCCGTGAAGATGACCCCACGGCAGAAACACCGTCGGAAGTTCTTTACAACTTTGTATCCATTCGATGATAGGAATAATACCACGACTTTTCAAAAAGTCATTGAAGTTTTTCTTATTCGACTTTTTATATTCTTCGAGATTTTTATCGTATTCTTTCCTCAACCTCTTTAGCTCGCCTATCGTCATGTCGTCTGACGCGAGCGTAGGAATGAAGTATTCTGGCTTGTATTGCGGCTCAAGCGTGTTCTTTCGCTCTTTCACGTGTGTGATGTACTCTTCTTGAGCAGCTTCGACGATCAGAGACAACTTGTCTTGTAGCATGTCTTCACACCAATAATATTCAAACTTGTCAAATTCGTTGCAACGATCGTGTTCGATAGCGAATATCATTCTTTCTCCAAGTTCACGTCTTTCAAGTATTCTGGGAAGGCAGTCATGTCGTCATGACAATAGCTTACGCCGATTTTGACGTTAAGAAAATCCAGTATGTCATTTGGACTTATGTTTCCTGCTACTTTGACGAGTTTGCCGTTCGCGTAAAGCGCTTTGCGATCGTAGTCATCGTTAACGACAACGAATCTGTGCTTCATTTACCGTCCCTCTCGTAGATCAAACCCCTGAGATAGTGAACGAGATCAAGCGCTTCCTGATACGCGTCTACGAGAAAGTCACGCCCGTTGTTCGGTTGCAGATACGTGCCGTACTTCTTGAGACCAAACTCTGCACGTTCAGAGATGTCAGTTGCAACGAGATCCTTGACTGCGGGAAGATCGTTCTTTATCGGAGTTGGCTGAGCAAACGAATCAGTCAACTTGTCGCACTTTTCTTTATACAGGTTGCTGAACTGTCCAGACGGCGGTGGCGGCCTTTCTGTGAATTGGTAACTATCGTTGACGCCTCCCTTGCAAAGATATCCCTCTCGCAATTCATCGTGAAGTTGTTCGCTAAAACTTTTTTCACATAACTTCTTGTCAAGATTCTCCGCGAGCTTTGCTTTTTCGCACATCTTGTCACAACCATGAGGGTCTCCAAAAAGCCAATTCCAATTCATATTCTTGCTCCTTGCTCGTTAACTTCGTGGAAATAGACAAAGATCAACGGACACACCTTCATCAGCTCGTCCTCGATCATCGTGGCGATCTCTCTCATCTGCGGATTAGCTGCCTTTGAAGTTCTCAAGTTGATGAAGTGCACCCACTCTCTGAAGTTTGCCGTCATGACGATCTCTGTCTTGAGACACGTCGGAAGAACTGAGCGAGCGATCTGCGGAGTCACGCCAGTTAAAAGCAAATTTAAGTACGTTTGTTCTGAAATTTGACACGCTGACCTCCAACAATCAGATTGAGTGAAAGTCAATCCTGGTGGTTCTACCACAGAAATTTCATTACCGAACTTTTCTTTGTTGTACGCGCAGTATCTCGTGCTCTCTTGACTGTAGCTCGCGATTCGATGTCTGACGATCTCGTGCGAAACTCCTCTGTCACACAAGATGTGAAACGTCGCAGACGCGTGTTCGATCACTGACATGTGATTTTTGTTGAGACAACTTTCAACGAGTCTCTCGGCAGTTCCAGGACCGATCTTGTCTTCACTCTTGTAACAAGTTCTAGCAGCGCGTTCTATCAACTTTAAAGAATCTTGTGTGACAGAAAGCAACTCTACGCTTTGTTTTACGATCTTCAAGCTTCGTCCTTCCACTCGAGATCCACGTTCTTATCGGCTTCACGACGAGCCTTCTCTGCTTCGACGATGCTCTTGATCTTCTCTGCTCTCTCGTGCATGTCTAGCTTCTTGGAAAACTGGCTGAACGACGGCTTCTTTCCAAGAAGCTTGCCATTCACTAGCTGCCCAGTCCTCTTCGCCAAGTTCCACTCTTCAGTGAACGTCTCGAAATGCTTTCGACGTTGCTGTCTTCTCATCTTTCTCTCGATCGAACTCATTGCTTTCCTTTCTCTTTTTCCTGCATGTCATACAGTTCTTTCGCTATGTCGTCCCTCTCCCTGTGAGACAGCATGTACTTGTCACGCATCTCTCGCGGGATGACGTTCAAATCTTTCCAATCCTTGATGATCTTCAATGCACTCGGGTCAGCTCTCAAGAACGCTTCCATACACGCTGTGAAAAATTCCTGGAAATTCATTCCAACGTCGTCTAGCAACTTCCTGAACACGACTCTGTCGTTGATGTGAAGCCGGACAGACATCTGACTCCAGAGACCGTGTTGCTCAGAAAGATCCTTCAACTTTTTAATGCCTTTACGCATCATACAGTATCAGTTCCGCAAGTCATAAGCGACCTCCTGTTTGCAGCTAGATCGATTTCTAGCGGCATTCTTTTTGTGTCATGACATCAATTGTAGTTGTAACCCACGAAATTGTTTCCAGTGCTGTCGCAGTTAGTCGCGACGGGAGTGCCATACGACACGATCAACGAACCTGACGAAGGATACGTGTACGTCGAAGTAAACGTGTACGGATAAACGACGTAGCTCAAATCAGCACCGCAAGTGCACATCGGAGGTGTGATGTACAACCACGAACCTCGGGCAGCGAGAGCGATTTGACACTGTTCAGAGTGAGGGTAATCACGATACTCATGCGGGCTTCGCCAATCGAAACGGCGCAGCTCGTCAGTCAAAAGTCCTGGAGTCTTCTTTTCCTGCACGATTGATTCCTTGAGCTTTTTCTCGTATGAAGCGAGTTCCTCGGCAGTTCCTTCGATCTCTTCTTTCGTTCCATCTGGTTTCGTTATAACTTTCTTCATTCTGTTCTCCTCACTTCTTTTTGAATTTGCACCCTGTCGTATGACCGTTAGACATCAGATCGCGTATGTCACACGTGCAACTGTTGTCTTCAATCTCAAAGACGACCAAATGCTCGTCGCACAAATCGACGTCGACATTGTACATCGTCTGAGACATGCTTTTCTTCTTGCCGCAGTTGACGCACTCGTAACCGTCAGAGACAGTTTTCCATTTGTGATACGTCATGCACAGTCTCCGTTGAAATCGTTTACGCTTCCAACATATCTATGGATGTCGATCCCGACTTTTTTCAACAGTTCAAAACCTTCTGTCTTTCTGTAGTCGTTGAAATACACGACCTGCGAGATGTCTGCTTGTATGATCCGTTTAGCGCACACGAAACAAGGACAAGTCGTCGTGTAAAGCTTCTTCACTGACGGATCGTTGTAGTTAAGCTTGATGACAGCGTTCTCTTCAGCGTGAAGACAACAGCATTGTCCAGGGTTTATTTCTCCGTTGGGAGTTTCGCAGATGTTCTTTCCTCCCTTGTAATTTCCGTTGTATCCCATCGACAACACTCTGCAGTTGTCGTCAGACACGATCACGCAGCCTACGCTAGCCCTTTGACAAGTGCTTCGTTTCGAGAGATGGACGGCGAACGTCATCCAAATCTCGTCCCACTCAGGTCTATCCATCGTCAGGCGATCTCGACATTCGTGTTGTCGATCACGAAGCAAGTGGCGACGAGCTCACCGCGACTCAACGACATGTTAGATCCTCCAGTGACGATAAGAGTGTGCAACTCGGCTCCCGCTGGAATGACTTCACAAGTTGACCCGTAAAAGCTTTGAACTATGACGGGAAGATTGCAAAACACGCCAAGCTTGATCGACTTCGTTCCTCTAGTGTTGATGTCGATTGGAGAGAACAGCTCGAACGGTCCGCCTTGTCTGTTTGACTTCTTGGGATTAACTCCGTCAGTATTCCTAAACGTCACCTTCGTCATCTTGAAAACAGGCATCTTGATTTCCTCTTTCTTTGTTTCGTTATTTCGCTGCTTTTTCGAGCTCGTCGACAAAAAACTTGACATCCATGAAACCAAGTTTTTCCACATTCTTTTCCCTCAGCTTCTCTTTCTCTGCTCTAGATAACTTCGACATTCTCTCAACGACGTCTATCATATCTAGACCGTCCTTAGCCACAAATTCGTCAAGAACGTATTGACTTATTCCGTTTGCGCTCGCGAGTCCGATCGGAAGAGTGCCAAACAAAATCGCTTCCCAAGGTCTAGGAGTTATGAACCCAGATTCAAGATACGATCTCTTCGCGAGCAATGGAACTCCGACTGCTGTCCCGTAAGCGTCTCTGAAGCCGCTCGTCGTGATCCTGTCACAATATTTAACGTTCGGCCAACGAGCCCTGCAATCGTCGACAGTTTTCAGCCAATTACCGTAGAACTCGACCTGATAAGGAAACGCGTCTGACACAGGCTTTATCCATTCGTCAATCACGTCGTCTCTCTCGTACCTACTGCCAACATACACCAGCTTTCTGTTTGGGTCTGGAAACATCGGCGACCACTGCAGAAGGTCTGAAACAACAGTTGGTGGTTCTATCCTAACTCTGTCTTTGTGTAAACGCCGAGGCCTCGAGGAGGTTTCGAACACAACGTCAGGTTGCCACATGATTTCATCTTGCTCTGTCAGCTTGTGGTCGAGGTCCCAAACAATGATCTTCGTTTTCGTTTGCTTGTAGTGGTTCAGCAATTCGACTTGTCTGTGCAAGTCAGGTTGATGTTTGAACGAATCGAAGTCAAGATCTCCGTTTTCTTTCACGTCACAATTTCTGCCGTTGATCGGGAACCGCCACTCGATCAAAAGCACGTCAAGCTCTGGCAACATCTGCGACGAGCCCTGAGTGTGCATGATGTTTTCGTACGCAGACAAGCGTTTCTGCTGAGAGAACGCCGAAAACGCACGCTCGTGGAATGACTTGTAAGCTGGATAATCTCTGTCCTTCTGCATCGCGAAGACCTGGTGTCCACGACGCTGAGCTTCCCAGATTATCGACCACCCGTATGTCGCGTTCCCGTCTGGAGACGACACTTCGTTGTGGTTATCGTCGAGTTTAACGTCAGCGAGAAATCCCCAAAACGAATAGCCAATCCTCATTTACGTGTCCATTTTGGAAATTTCGCAGGACGTTCGTTGCCAGCGCTACCCCAATACATGACACCTATTTCAGTTTCTCCTGGTTCGCCGACGACGACGTAAATCCTGAAGCCAGTGTAACAGAGCCATTTATTTATCGACCAAAGTTTCATTTTGTTCCTCTGTTGAATCCGCACTTGTATCTGATTGAAAAATCGAATCCAAATTCTTCAACGTCTCTCAATCCCTTCTTGATCTCTGGAATCTCTAAGTCTAAGTCGTTTAAGAAATCGTCAGTATAGAATCGGATCGTCTTGCAGGCAGTCCAATTACAGAAATCGTGGTACGTCGTGTGGATTTCTTGCATCTTTTCGAGTGGAACGACTTCGTCTTTGACAGAAGCGTAGCTATTTCGCATCGGGATGATGATCACCGTGCCCAAGTCGGCGAATGCTTCGTCGACGTCGCATAGCACAACTTCGTCAGTCTTCCTCTTGAAGACCTTGGAATAACAAAACTCAGATGGAAACCCACGGTCGAGGACCACGCTATATCCCGTTTGTTTCAAGAACGCGACTGAATAAGTCTGGTCGTAGCGTAGGGCGTTCACAAACGCACCAGGGACTTTCCAATTCTGGTGTTGTGTGTCCATCCTGAAGTACGGGATCCTGTATCGACGCGACAGCTCTTTGGCGATCTGAGTCTTTCCGCACCCGTCGGGCCCTTCAAGCATGAATATTCTTTGTTTTCGTTTCATGTCACTCCTTGAACAATCCGGCCCAAACAGACATCGCAGAACCCAGCGTATGAAAATAATCGTCGTACTCGCTGAACTTAGGGTAATCAACAACGAAATCAGCGATGTGAAGCGCCAGCTGCTCGTAACACGACACGGGATCATTTCCAACGAGAACGAGCTTGTCGACGTGCTCCCACATAAATTCATTTACCTCTAGACCGTTAGCTTCCTTCTTGAGATTCGTAAACGGGTTTGACGCACGTTCGTGATGGATGTACGGAAGACCTGAGGTCACGATGAGGCCCAAGTGATCGACGATCTTCTTCATGAAGATTCCCGACCATATGTCGCCGAACCTGTCGAACGGCAGCACTTCAAGATATTTCGTAGTCATGTTGTTGCCCAACGACTTGCCCATCATCAAGTGGTACGTCAAAACTGCGATCTCTCTAGAAAACGCCACGTTCATTCCGCACATCGGGAAATAAAATCCAGCTGGAATGACTTGAGTAGTAAACGAGAACTTCTCCTTAGCTGGATTGACAAGCTGAGTCGGGGCATCGTAGTCGAGAACGTTTGTCCACAGCCCGTGGTTAAGCACTGCTCGTCTTGCTCCGACATTGAAATACGGAATCCCACGAGGTTTTACGTTACTGAGTGTGCTGTGCCACTTAGTCAATCCACCCTTCATGAACTTGAGATGCTCGTTCACGAAAGCCCTTCCATCGTAAGTGATGCCTTCAGCTTCTGACGTGGGATAACAATCGTCGTCCAACGTGATCACGTACTTGTATCCCTGCTTCCAGGCTTCGTAATATCCGAACGACCTCACTGTGTCTGAACGACGAGGAATGATCCAACTTGAGTCTCCCAGTTGAGCGTCTATCTCTTCCCACGAGAAATGACCCAGCTTACACGTCGCTCCTTGCAAGTTGAACGTTTTGCTATCGTTGTCCTCGACGACGAGCAAGTCGACGACGTCGAACAACTTGATCTTGTTCCAGCGTTCGATAAAATCATACAAGCACTTCTCTCTGATCGACGGCACGACAAGACACACTTCATTGTTAGAACTCATTTATTCTCTTTCCTCCAACGATTTTTAGAACATGCTTCATCGCTTCACGAAGTTCAAACGGACCGTCACGTCCCTCGTCGCGGTTAACAAACCACACGCCGTCCACGAAACTAATGTCAGCCACCTTGCTCTGTAAGGCTGAACCAGTGACAGAGTTGTCGTGACACGACATGTTGCCGTATCCGTCTTCGATCCAGTTAACTATCATGACTTCTTCTCCCACAGTGCAGGGTGTCCGTTGTACGGTGACTTGAGTCCTCGAAGCTTCCAATACCTCTCGAAACCGTTAGCACGCAGTATCGCGTTGAACGGACGCTTGGCGTTGTCACGTGGAACGTCTCTTCCCTCGAGAGTGTACACGTCGAAGTGACCTGGACTGACGATTCCAAAAGTGCTAGCGTCGAGATATTGCTTCGGCTTGACGACGTCGAGCAACTCTTGAATTCCCTTGAATGGATCCTTGATGTGCTCGAACGTCTCCTGAGCGAGCAACAGATCGCAGTCACGCTCGATCTTGTCGACGACCTTGACGTTCGACAAGTTCAGACGTCTAGCCAGCTCTGACGCCGCGTCACGTTGCTTCGGAGCGATGTTGTGTGTGACGCATTCAGCGTCAGGAAACACCGTGGCAAGCAAACACGCAGACATACCGATCCCGCCGCAGTAGTCGAACACTCGCTTCGGTTTCAGCAACAAGTCGTGCTTGACGCAGTACTCGACGTCAGACCAGCTGCGAACTGTCCACGAGTTCAACGCGAGGTACATGTAGTCTGGATGATCGTAGAAGCTAAAGTCTGTCTGACCAGAGCCGTCCCACACTTTCTGAAACTCTTGTTCCTTGGCGACGATCTCTTCCTTCGTCGGCACCTTTCCCAACACGATGTCAGAAGCGATCGCGTAAATGTTCTTACAACGTTTGTTCATATCAAACTCCTCGTGAGTTTTGAAAAAATCAAAAATCTAGCCCACGCTAGATACGCAGCTGAACTGCCAGGTAAGATAAAAAAGTGACTGTATGCTTCTGCGCGAGCACGTTTGTCGTAACGATTTACACCGTCATGATAACAACAGTTTATCACAGCAGCCTCATTACGACGAGTTCCTGAACGAAGTGTACAAGCTTTGAGAGTTGCAAATAATACGACATTCATTTCGTCGTTCTAAACATTCGCTTGTCTACGACCATCATACCACGCACCAACAGAAAAAGGTATTGAACGATTGCCAATTCTTCCTGCGTGGCAATAAGCGTGAGCCCACGGGATCCTATTAAACATCTGAATACTGCTTGCTCTTGAATGCACGTCCATCTCGTTGACGCGTGAAGCGTTTGGATACGCGATCGGTCTGCGCAAAATGTGAACGAACAGTGTCATTGTCTCACCAATACAAAATATCGTGCTGATGTAGCTGGCAACGTGTATGTGCTTTCTGCTTGTGCACGTGCTTTCTTATCGTAACAAACGACAACGTCACGATAAGAAACAACGAAGTTTTCGTGATAAACGTGACGCGTTATTGCACGAAGTGTGCAAGTTTTAAGAATTACAAACAATATCATGTTTCAACTGAGTCCAAGTCTATCATGTATCCTTGAGCTGAATTCATCGAGTGCGCGAACCCTGGCTTTCCAACTACAAACCCGCCGTCTTCATCTCCAAGCTTTCTGTTGAACGTAGCTAAGTAGACGCTCGACACCTTGGTTATCGGCTTGATCCACTTCCATATCGTCGAAAAGCACGGCGCGTCGAACGGGACGTTGTTCTTGTCTTCAAACGTCAAGAACGCCATCATCTGACCGTTTCGCTGCGGCTTCTCGAAGATCCTCTTGACGACGACTGGAATGACACCGACCTCCCAATCGCTCTCGACGAAGTGGTCGTGTCCCTCGAATATGTTGTCAGCTCCAACGACTGCGTCGATCTTCTTGTCGCGATCCAAGATCTCGAACGGAGAGCCGCGGAGAGAGAAACCGAACAGCTCGTTTTCAAACGCGACCTTTTCATGGAGTTGATAGTCAGGAATTCCCAACGGTGTGTTGAAGTATCTTACATAATCTTCCCAACAATGTGAACCTTCTTTTTTCCCTCTCGTCTTCTTTTTGTATTCCTTGTTGTCGTCAAGAAACGTGAACTTCACTTCAAGCTCTTTCATGTTTGAGTGCAGACAATCGAACGCTCCAGCCTTGATCAGCGGAGAGATCGCAGTCTTGCTTACGCCAGAACGAATGACGAAGTCTATGAAGTCCGTGTACGGTTGATTAGAAACGATCTTCTCGATCGCAGCGGGACCGACGCCGATCACAGAGCTGAGAGCTAACCTGATGATGTCTCCTTCTATGACATGGTTTGCCTTACTCGAGTTGACATCGACGGGAAGCAACTTGATGCCTGCGCGCTTGATGTCACCTACGTATTGTTGTAACTCTCCCGACTGACCTTTGGTTAGCACTGCGGCATACCACTCCATCGGATAGTACGTGGCTAGGTAAGCACACTGCATCGTCATGACTGAATACGCGTCTGAGTGCGAGTTAGAAGTCAAGAGACCGTTAGACAGGAAGAATTGGTGATCAGGGTGAGCGAGCTCGACGTCGAATGTCTGATGCTTGCCGATGTTCTTAGCGTAGATTATTTTTGGCATGAAAAAGAACCTTAATCTGACAAGCAACATTTTTTCATCAAACGAAGTAAATCAATAATGCCAATATATTCGTCTTGATTTCCACGAACTGTATTTTTAATCTTTTTAATATTTTCCTTTGACGAAATATCTAAATCTTCAAAAAATTCGTATTCACGAATTTTGTTTGCCAGTCTTTCAAATGCGCGATTTGGATCTGCACCTTTTTCAATTTTTTCGATTGTCTCATCTATAAAAATTGCTAAAGCATCAATACTTGTCATATGCTTCTCCTACCTTGTAGATTCCAGGAATTTGATTTTCTACTAAAGACTTTATTTGTTCTAAGACTCTTTGAGAGAATGAACCACCTTGACGATGATAGTAATCTTCGTAAGACACACGAACGATTGCGTATCCAGAAGCAGACAACACTTCGTTTAGTTCGTTGTCATGTACTTTAGTCTTTCCCAAATCTTGTCCTGCTCTAAATTTTCTGAAATGACACGGTCCATCGAATTCGACTATAATCTTCTTTGTCAGTTGCAAGACGTCTATCTGTCTTCTTCTTGTCTTGTTGCTGAACAATTCGTTCTTGATTTGCTGATTGTGCTTAAATCCAGAATCAATCTTCTTGCATTCTCTAAACAAAATCAATTGCGGCTTGCTAACAAACGTGTTATGCATCGCGACTATACACTTTTGATAAAAATCTTCAGGTTTTTCATCTCTCCAATTCTGTAAAGCTGTAGACCTGGCTTCTTGAATGTCTTGACGTGCTGACGTTTTTATCGCAGTTTCAGATTCTTTCTTTCTACCATCTTTTGATTTGGCCCAAGCCGTGATAGTCATCTTGGACAATTCCTTTCTACGCTCTATCTCTTTTGGATTTGATAAGATGGCAGCACTGACAGATTTTCCTATGTTACTTTTCCAAGTCTCAAGCTTCCCACGTTCTATCATCCTTGGATACGCGAGTGCTCCGCTCTTTGCGTTTATGCCAGCACGCCACCTCGCATAAATTTCGCATGTCTTTCGATGAATTTTTAGATCTGGATTCGTGCCAGCGAACCCAAAGAATTCAGAGCCGCATCTGCAAACGTGTTGATTTATACAACTTTCGTAATGCGTTCGCTCATTTCTGATAGAACATCCACACCATCTGCAAGAGACGCTACTTCTAGATCTCTTGCCATTATCTCTGAGATCGGAAGCATTTCTCCCGTCGTCGTTCTGAATTTGTGGTTCGGTGTGCATCTTACTACGCTCCCGTCGTCAAACGTAAATTCTATAAGCTCGAGTTCACCATGATCATGCAAAGCTGTCACAGGCTCGAGGAAGATCTTACCACTGAATTCGTCGCGGGAAAATAGGAGATCACCAGGTTTGATATCTTTTATTTCTTTCCGTGCAACTATTTCATTTTCAAAAACGTTAATGGTTTCATTGGCTTGCAAACTTTTATTAAAACCGTACGACCCCCATCCGAGGAGATTTTTCCAAAGCTTGTCTGCTTTGCTTTTTTCAAGTCCATTCTCTTCACATCCGCTCAAGAATATTGCCGTAAGTCTATCACGTTCAGATTTTACGAACTCTGGCGTTTTGCTCTTGTCCTTCTTGAGGAGAATTTTCCGTACGGCGTTCACGTCTTTCCAGCTCATTTTGCCAAGAACGTTACAAATCTTCATAAGTTGTTCCTGAAAAATAAGACAAGATCTCGTTGGTTTCAAGATCTCTTCGAGCAACGGATGATCATACGTTATGTCTTCGGGATGATGTTTGTTGTGAGCGTACAGCTTGTCAAATCCGCCCGAAAGAGGCCCTGGACGATATATCGAACAAATCGCAGACACGTCAACAAACGTGTCAGGCTCTACTTGTTTCGCCAGTCTGCGAATTCCAGAATTCGTGAATTGAAATATCCCAGCAAAATTGCCATCGTGGAAAACATGCTTCAAAACTTTCTGATCGTTCAAATCCATGTTTTTAGAGCGAATCGTCTCTCTAAGCTCAGCAAAAGTCTTGCCAGTGTTTTTCGCGATCAGGTCCAAACAAAAGTGAATGATCTTCAAAGTCGCGATCGACAGAACGTCAATTTTACAGAATCCCATAGACGAAACGTTTTTGTTGACGATGCCCTCAGTGAACGCAGCCTGCGTGATGTATTGACCGTAAGTCGGGCTGTCCTTCTTAGTGTCCTTCACTCTGAGCAACGCAGTTTCTGCGGGAAGGTTGTCGCCAACGATAGTTCCAGCAGCGTGCCTTCCCATCTGTCTTATACGTCCGTACAGCGACGGGAAGTGCGTCATCATCTCAGGTCTGTCTGAAACGAGTTTGTTGAACGTGGGACTCACTCTCTTGATATCGTCGAGAGTGATCACGAGAGTGCTCTTGTCGTTGTCGATATAGAGAACTTTCAACTCTTTCTCTATTTTTCTGTTCAAGAGATTTATCTCGTTGTGATCGACGTCGTAGATGCGTCCAAGATCTTTCAGCAGACCCTTGACTTGAAACGTGCCGTACGTCGACAGACACGCGACGTTGTCTTCGCCGTACATCTTTCGAAGCAACTCTTTCGTCTCGTTCACGTCTTCGAAGTCTACATCGATGTCTGGAAGTTCTGAGCGATTTGGATCGAGGAATCTCTCGAACATCAGATCATATTTGATCGAGTCCAAGTCTGTTATACCGAGGCAATAGCAAGCGAGAGACCCGCAGCTCGAGCCTCGCCCTTCGCCCACGAGCATTGTCTTCTTCGCTTCTTCTATGATTCGCTGAACCATCAAGAAGTAATTCTGAAATCCCTTGTCCTTGATCACTTTGAGTTCACTGAGTAACCTCGCCTTGTACTTCTCGTCATGGGCAAGTCCAAGCTTCTTGAGTCCGTCTATCGACCTCTTCATGAGCTCCATCACTGGATCTTCGTATGGAAGAGACGGCAGTCGTTGATGAGTGTCTGGTTCAAAATTCTCCACCAACGAATCGATCAACAACGTGTTTTCCATCGCTTCAATAGCAACCTTCGGCTCTAGCGTTCCGCCAAATTTCAAGAACGATTGCCACATCTCTTCTGGAGACTTGATGTACAGTTGTCTGACTCTGAAGTCCCAGTCAGGGCCTCGAGTGGCCAACGTGACCTTCTTTCGTAGCATGTACAAGATCTCTTGTGCTTGCCACTCCTCAGGCTTCGTGTAATGACTGTCAGTCGTCACAGTTAAAGGAATTCCCGTGACATCGTGAACTTTGACTAGCCAGTCGTTCAACACTCGTTGGTCGTCTGCTTCGTTGAGTTGCAGCTCCAAGAAGAACCTTCCCTTGCCGAAGATCCTCTCAAAGTCTTGCGCCTGTGCGACGACGTCTTGAAACGTTCCATTCCCTGAAATCATGTCCCAAACCTTGAGAGCTATGATCCCACCCATGCACGCAGAAGTAGCGATCAGTCCCTTCGAATGCTCTGACAGCATCTTCTTGTCCATACGAGGCTTAGAATAGAAGCCGTACTTGTACGACTTGTAAACGAGTTGGTTGAGATTCGCGAGTCCTTCCAAACTAGACGCGAGAATGACCATATGACCTTTGCGATACAAGCTCTTAGCATCAGACTTCACTTTAGAGTTAGTGTCACGATCAGCGTCGTCGTCGCTTCCTTCTCCGTCATCATCTTCGTCGTTTGTCTTGTTCTTCGCTCGCTCTTTCGCTATCCTCCACTCGTCAAGCGAATCGATGACATAAGCCTCCACGCCGAAAATCGTCCTGACTCCGTGCTTCTTGCCAAACAGAAAAAAGTCCGCGTGACACGAATTGCCGCCGTGGTCAGTTATCGCGATAGAACGAAGACCCTTGGCCTTCGCCGTCTTGATCATCTCTTCTGGCATAGCTAGAGAGTCTGCTATGGAAAATTGCGAATGGTTGTGCAGACTCGCGAAATCTTTTATCAAGTAGTTTTTCCGATCAATCGCAATTTGAACATCGTCGCAGTCGCGTTTCCAATAGCCTTTCGATTAGACTTCGTATCTTCAACCTCGCCAGCTCCCTCGCGTAACACATCTTCCATCATTGCATCGATGAGCTCAGGGATGTCAGACGGACTCAAATCTCTCTGCAACTTTCCCTTGAGATGATCTACAACGTGATGAAGTCTCATCAATGTCACGAACTCGTCAGCCACAGCTTTCGCAGACGCCAGAACAAGTGCCTTGTCGCCATTCGACTCGGTGTCTTTTTTAGACTTTCGTTCGCTGAAGTCATCGCGCTTGTGCTTCGCTATGATCCTGCTTCCGTTTGGATAGTTCAACTCGATAACGGGACGAATCACGATTCCTTCTGCTGGCTTGAACGTGTAATCAGTGATATCACCGTCACGTTGAGCGTTGAGAATTCCGATCCTGGACGGTAAATCGCGTTCGCAATCGAGAGATTCCTGAGTGCATTCAACGAGGTTGAACGCGACAAAGTCCAGTCCCAGACCTTCGACCAATCTCTTCGCGTGTTCTACCTGCAGCCAGTGATCGTTTATCATGACGTCGAACGCTACGAAGCGAGCTTTCTTGCCGTAAGTCTCAGACATACCTTGCATCTTGCCGCCGTATGCTTCTCCGTAAACTGTGACCTTCGCTGGAGACTCTGGAAATGCTTCGTTGAATCGTCTAGCGAGATCTTCTTGATCGAAAACCTTGACGAACGTCTCGTATCTTTCGCCGCCAGAAAAGAACTTGATGCTCCCAGACTCAAAACTGACGTGTGCGCTTGTTCCGTGTACTTTCTCCAACGCATAAACTCTCTTGAACAAGTCAAGAATCGAATGGTCTTTAGACAGATTTGAAATGTGCAAGTAGCCCATGTTAGTCTCCTCCTTAAGACAATTTTCTGACGTACGTCGCCTTCGCCTTGTTTCCTTTTCTGTCGTAAGACTTGAAAACGTATCCCTCAGGAGACATGTTGATTACTAAAAGAGCGATGCTCGTGTACGGATCTACGTCGAATGTCAAAATTTTCTCATCAGGATTTTTCTTTTGCTTTTTGCTCATGTCGTCTTTCTCTTCAACCACGCGATGAACGATCTGTTCGTCGGCTTCGGACCGTTGACTTTGTAAACGACCTTGTCGATTATAACACAACATTTCTCTAAATCATACGCGCCGTCGAAAGCAGCTCTCTCTTCTTGAACATGATATCTCATCACGTCGCCGTCGTTTAACGCGAGTTCAGATCCGTTTGGACCGCAACGCCAACCCTCGATCATGTCAGCTATCCACGCGTTCTCGCACGCTGAAAAAACGTTCTTCAACCAAAGAGCGGGATCTTTCGCGCACATGAACACAGCGTTCGCCCAATACAGATCGAACTTCTTCTCCGTCAAAGGAACGTTATCTAGATTCCATTGATTCTTGTCGAACGACTCAATGTTCGCAGAAGGAAACATCGTCTTCAATATATCGAGTTCAACGTTAGTCGGCGAAGACGCCGCTATATTTTTTATGTCTCCTATGCTGTGTGCCCAGACAGGCAACGTCCTCATCATGACGTCAGCGTCTATTTGTCTCACGTTTTTCTCCTTTGTACCCCCGGCACGATTCGAACATGCGATTTTGATCCAATTCACCTCGTGTTTCGCTCAGCTCTAGATCCAAGCTAACCGTCAGTGTTCAGGGGCAAAAACTTCAGTTATTCAATAAATCGTGCACTTAAAGAAACCATGAGAATGATCTGCGTGAACGCAACTATCTGGATGCTGGCACGCGTCAAGAGTATTATACCCCAGACACTGATGCGTCAGCGACTCTCTAACAAAGGCACACTCAGTGTGTACGCTTCCGTGCCCAAGATTTTCAATGACCTGATAGCAACCAGTCGTGTGCTGCTTGACTTTGATGTACTGCTTGTCAAGCATCGCTCTGAGAACAGCTTCCTCTTCGCTCTCAGCTTCTACTTCTTGAAACTCTCCACGCATTTCAACGATATACTTTTTCATTCGTTTTCCTTCACTTGTCTGATGTGCTCTATCGGTTCTCCAAGCTTCGCTTTTCTCCAGTCTGGCCAAAGTCGAAGCTCGTTCTTTATCTGCTTCTTTCTGAGCATGTCTGCGATCTGTTCTGCCGTGTGACCGCTCCTCCAGGCGCCGTCAAGAGCGAGTATCACGACGTCGATCCACTCTTCTAAATCAAGCGTGTTTTCTTCTATTTCATCCAATTCCTTCTTAATATGAGCGATGATTCCAGCTGCGCGTTCACCTGGTCCAAACGTGCTTTCTGAAAACTTTCGCTGTCGTTCCAAGTGCTCAACGAGATCGAACGTCATTTATAAGCTCCGTCGCTTGGAAGACATGTTCCGACGACATTACCGCGTTGCTTCACGACGTTCTTGCTCTTCAATTTCCTATTCGCAGATTTCTTGCTGTTCTTGAAACCCTTCAAATACCCGTTAGCGTACGTTACAGCTAACGAATCAAATTTATGCGCTTCAAAATTTAATCTTTTTGCTATAGACAGTCCTCTGCACCAAATTTCCCAATCACTTTTAGTTTTCATTTCGTCACAGTCTTTGTCCTTGTATACGCGCAGAAGTCGCATTCACAACCTTCGAGGATCACACTAACATCTTGTTTAACGACTTTATTCTTTCTAGCCATCGATCGCTTGACTGCAATCTTTCCCGCGATAAAGCCGTAAGCATACGCATAAGCGTAAGTCAGGCCGCATCCGCGCTTCATTTCTCTCGCCACGATCTTGTCAAATTCTTCGTAAAACTTTGATTTCCTTTTCACGTCTTTTCCTTTCAAAAGTCATCGTTAATGTCGTTCAACTCGCGAGCGACTTCCTGCAGCGACTCTATTTCGTTCTTGACGCAGTTCAACGTCTTCAAAACATTCAACTTCCATCTAGTTTCATCGACAAGTTCACTCGTAAGCACGATCTCTCTGTGACAACTGTCGTTGACGAACATTCTGCCAAACGCTCTCAAGCTTCCTGCGTTTCTATTTGTGTCAACATCTTCGAAGTAAAGCTTCGTGTCGCTAACTTCGTCGACGATGAACAAACGAACAAACCCAATCGGATTGTTTGAGTTCATCTCGTTGAACACCATCATTTTCGTTATGTCGTTTTCGTTCATTCTGTCAGTACTCATTCAATATCGAATGATCAACTTCCATCAACGTCCACTTCAGCGCATTGATCAAAATGTCGATTTCGATCGGCGGATCAAACACGTAGCCTATTCTCTTCTCTCTCAAACGTTCGATTTCCTTCAAGATCGCTTCACGAGAACGCATTCTTTCTTTCTTCTTTCCCTGCGACTTGAACTTGCGTTCGCATGCGTCACAAGGATTGCCATCGTTGCAACACGGCTCACGTGTTCCTTTGTACTTGTCAGCGTTAGAACAACGTTTGATCTTGACGGGTTTGCACGAATGATCTTTGCAATAGCAATTGTCTGGACAAGGACAGACATTTGGCATCTCGTTAGCGTGTTCGCAGTACATCGCGCTAAGCTTCTTCATGTTCGCTTCCTTCCGTGAACAACTCCACGTCGTTCTTGATCTCATTTCCCCAACAATCCCAGCCGGGAACGTTCTTCCTGGCGAACAGTTCCACGAACGGTCCGTGTCCGATCAGTTCAACTCTTCGTCTCATCTCCTCTGGCTTCTCTGAATGGGCACCTCGAGGAGCTTCGACGACTGATCTGACTTGAACTCTCTTGCCGAGATCATCGAGCTTGTAACCCGGCGACCCTCTGACGCCGAACAAGCAAATCTCGTGGTCTCCTCGAATATACTGTCCGATCCCGTATCCAGTCGTCTTGCGCCACACGAGGTTGTTGACGTAACGAAAATTCCACGCTGTCATCACGTTTAGTCCTTCAGCGAGGAATCCGTTCACCACCCACAGAAACAAGCATGAATCGTCCTTTGCTATGCTCGCCACTGGAAGAGCTGTTATGTCATTGACGCTCATCAAAGAATAGTGAGCTGACGGCGAAACTGTCTTGCTCCACCCGCTCTTCCCGTTCTTTCCGCCAGACACGGGCCATGGAGGATCCACGTAGAGTGTTCCGTACCTCTTAGTTTCAATATCCACTCTTCAACCTTTCGAAAACGATCTTGTTCTTCTTGCAGTATTCTTCATAAAGTTGTTCTGCATCGATTCCAGACAAGATACAAAGTTCGACGAAATACGCGAACGCATCTCCGATCTCTTCTTTGTAATGATCAATGTCAAGAGCAGTGTCGTCTGTTGACCGATGAATCTTATTTCGTAAAGTGAAGCTCGCCTCACAAAGTTCTTCTATCACGTTGAACACAGTTTCCTTCGCGAGACGTTGTCCAAACTTTGTCTGCAAAGGAACTGGAAATTCAGGTAGCTTGTCATCTGCAACGAGCTCATTCATGAAACATTTCTGCTTGAAGAACATGTCTTCTAACTTGTCTGTCACTTTTTCTTCTCCTCTTTGTCTCTCTTGCTTCTGTGATCGTTGAGCTGCTTGATTATCCATTTGGCTGCCCCCTTGAAGTTCATCGATGTCGTGTGGTGAACCAAACCCTCACGGAGGCCTGATTCTATATCTAGCAAGTCTCTGATATCCCAGGCGTCGCTGAGAGGTTGCATCGTTCCCGTTGAACAATGGCCCTCAAAAGAACTATCCAATTCTTCAACGACTTTCTTAGCTGTCTTCCAATCTCGTTCGTACAGATGCATCGACCCAGCCGAATGATGATATTCGCCGAGCTTAAGATTTATCATGCCGCTTAGCTGAAGAGTCTTGAGCATCATTTCCTGTAAGAGAGTGAAACTGAAAACATCGTAAGGCAGCCCCCACCACACGTCGTTTGAACGCATAGTAACATGCAAATGAAGTTTGCTTTTTCTTATGAAGAATTGCAAAGACAAAGTGCAAGGGACGTCTTTCGATTGTCGTAACGACGCGTAAACGACATCTTTAGGCTGATTGATTGTGATCACGGCTCTACGTGAATCGTTGTCGTCAAGAAGCGTGTTCGTCACAGCGTCCCATTGCGTGACAGGATTCGATATTCCTTCGCTTGGATGATAAAAATTTTCAGTTAGCATCCTGTGACCGTAAGCTGAATTGAGTGTCTCTCCGTCGTCTGAGAAATCCTTCATGCGTTTGTTGTAGTACAACATCGTTTCCAAATCGTTTCTACCTGCAGCATACCACAGAAATTCTCCACAAGCGAATCCGTAGTTCACTTTGCGTACTTTAGAAGTTACAAGTCTAGCTCGAGGATTTGACAACGTGATGTCGAAGAACAGATTCTCCTTTATTTTCATGTCACGAGGGCTGCACGTAAATTCGCTGTGCTTAAGAAGCTCACGCAACACGTCATGATACACTTCGTTCATCGTGTCGCAAACAAGATTAGTTCCCAAACATTCAAATGCCATGTATGTCCTCTATCAATCTTTCTAGTATGTCTGAACTTATAGAATGACCTGCCGCTCTCTTATGCCCGCCGCCGCCGAACAGTTGCGCGAGCTTGGACACGTCGTAATCTCTTGACCTAAAGCTTACACTTCCTTTCTCAACGTTTATCTGACATGCTACGTCCAAATCCTTTCTTCTAGCAAGAAGTCTGTTAAGCAACGGAGAAGTGTTGTTATCTGACGACACGATGTACCCAACGCTTATTTCGCTTCCGTCTATCGTGAGTTGCTTTTCGCGCACTTTTCCGATCAAATCTTCTATTATTCGTTCTTTCCTGTCTCCGATCATCGACACAATTTCTTTTTCGTCTACGTCGAATATGCTTTCTCTGTACACATTTCTACCGTAACGAAATCTATCTACGAAGTTGTCGCTTCCGACGAAAGCATGAAACGCAGACAAGTCATCCGACTCTGGAATTTTCTTTGTCCAGAGATCGTCATCCTGAATAATACGAGAAAGCTTGTACGAATAGTCATCTGACAATTCGAGATAAAGCCTAAGCAATTCTGTGCCACATTTTTCTTGATCTATCAAGCACCAGCTTTCGTTTGTCAAGTGAGAAGCCGTGTTGTGATGGTCAAGAAGAACGCAGTTGCCTCTTTTTTCAAGCAACTTGTGGTCGTCGTGGTCCTTTGCAAACCCGACATCTGCAAAAATCAAAAACTTGTCATTTAAATCATGAAGATTTCTGTTTATGAACCTTCCAACTTCGCCAGCGTTTACTTCGTAGATGCTGCTTTTATCACCGCCAGCGCGCAAGAACATGATCTTCGCGCCGCTGCCGTCAAGACAATTCTTGTGAGTCACAAGCACTGCGTCTTCTATGTTTTGAAAACGAGGTAACGATTTTATTGAAGCCATCATAACACAGCTTTCTGCGGAAGGTCACAAACTCCGTTCCTACAGTTGTCGTTGCTCAAAGCTCCAGCTGACTCTGAGTCTATGTGTTTCATTGCTTCCTCAAGAGACATCGGAGTTATCGGTTGTTCTTCTCTGCTGCCCTCTGGATAAACTGTCAACCCCTTGACATCTGGCAAATATTCCATGACAAGGTTTGACAGCTCACTTTCAGAAGTTCCCTGCGGAACGTTCACAGTCTTCGATATAGCGTTGTCTACGTGTCTTTGACAAACTCTCTGCATGTCGAAATGATTTCGCATTGACAACTCGTGAGCACTCTGGAAGTGCGAAACGTCTCTTCCTTCTCTCACGAATTTCTTGAACAACGGGTGGATGATAGTCTCAGACTTGAGTTCGTCTCCGACTCTGAATTTCCTTGTCCATCCAGGACCGAACGACGGTTCGATCGCGCTGTCGACGTCGCACACTATCGACGTCGTTCCAGTGGGAGCAGTTGTCAAGATCGCGCAGTTGCGTATGCCATGTTTTCTGATAGACGAACGAATCGACGGCTTGAGAGTCTTGACGAATCCTCCCTTCAAAAACTGATCTGCATCAAACTTTTGGAAAGGACCTTTTTCTTCTGCGAGTTTCACGCTTGCTTCGTAAGCTCTGTTCTTGACGTGTTCCATAAGTTTGTCTGTGAATTCAAGCGCTTCGTCAGACCCGTATTTCATTCCCAGCAACAGCAACAAGCTAGACAATCCCATCACGCCCATTCCTATGCGTCTCTCTCCCAAGCTCACCTCTTTGATCTCTGGCAATGGATGATTGTTGACAGTAATAATATCATCCAAAAATCTTACGGCTAAATCAACAGTTGAATCGATAAGTTTCCAATCAATGTGAAATTTGTCTCCGCTGTTCTTCACAAAACGAGGAAGCACAAGAGAACCTAAGCAACACGAAAAATATGCAGGTCCCCACACTTCTCCACAATTTTTAACACAAATTCCAGAAGACACTATCGCTTTTTCATCTTGTTTGCTAGTAACAACATGATAGTTATGATTATCGTCTACTGTTATGTTGTAAACATCTTCGTAGCAATCAAATTCTACTTTCAAAACTTTATGATTTTGAGATACTTGATTTTTGAAATTAGTCCAAGAACCAAATCTAAATTCGTTCGACAAAAAAATTGGCATTCCACATTCTTTTGCTCGTTTTGACCATAAGCTTTTCGAAATTCTGCCGTTTTCTATGAAAAGCTTTCTTCCTTCATCGAGAATTTGTTCATTTGTAAAATTTGAATATCTTGGATTGGACATTCCAGGATGAGACGAGGATACAAATCTCCACTTGAATTTCAATTCATCTGACATTCTGTGATATGGATTTAATTTTCCTCTCATGTTCTTTGCGTGAAGTTCTCTATGCTCTTCATGCGACATTACTTTAAGATTTTCAAATCTGTCATCTGTGCAATCACAATTAACATGATGTATTGCAAATTCCTTCGCGTCAACTGGTACACTGTTAAATTCATGAATAAGACGATACTGACGTCTATTTCTTCTGAAATTTCCTTGAATCTCTCCTGAATTGCAAATTTGTCTATAGGAGTTCGAATCAAAAGAATTAAACGGAAAAATGCTATCATTCTCTTTCAAGGACTGTAACTCACGATATTCTAAATTCCTCAAAAGAATTTTATGATCGGGAGTAGCTCTGACAACTGAGCCATCGTCAAGAGTAAGTTTCCAAACTTCTTTTTTGACACCAGTAATTCTAGGATGTCTTCCCATTTTTATTTCAACTTTTCCAGTCTCAAGATTAGTTGAGTAAACGGGAACGTCCTTACATTCATCTGAAAGTTGTTTTATCGAAACGGCGTTCCTGCCATCTGCTGTAGCTATCAGAGTATCTCCCGTGACACAGGGATTCGTGGTTATAAGAGGGTAAAGATATGAAACGTTTGACATCTTGTTAGCAAGATAGCTGTTCAAGATACCCGGTTCACCGCACTTAAGCGCGTTCAGAATCACCTTTTTCCACAAAGCTTTCGCGCTTAACGTGTTTATCGTCCTGCCGTTGAACACCAAGTTGAACTGCTCGTCTTTACGCACCTTTTCGAAGAACGCTTCTGGATCGGTAGCGAAGTTTATCGAAACGTTGGCGTTATTGAGTTGCTTGAGATCAAGCTTCTTGTCAAGAAATTCTTCTATGTCGCCGTGGTCGTGATTCAAGCTGAACATCAGCGCAGTTCGTCTACCTCCTCCAGCTTTGATCACTTCGCCGGCAGAGTTCAATATCTCAAACAAGCTGACAGCACCCGTCGCTTTGCCACCAGAGCCATTTATGAAAGTCCCTCTAGGTCTTATCGGAGAGCCGTTCAGCCCAACTCCTCCACCAGTGCCAGCTATTACTATCATGTCGTATGCTGTCGTTCCCCATCCTTCTCTGCTGTCGACTGTTGGAATTCCGAAACAATTTGACAACTGACCCTTTGGTCTTCCGGCTCCATACCAAATTCTGCCAGCTGGCATGAACGTGTTCGCACACAGAAAATCTTTGAATGTCTTTCTGTAAAGAGGAATGTTGTCGCCTTCTTCGGCGTAAGCGACGTGTTCTGCGAGTCTGCAACATGCGTCAAGCCACGTCTCTTTTTCGTGCAAGGTGTATCTCTTCTGAAAAATGTCAAGAGCAAAACCTGTGGGCTCGTATAACGTGCTAAACATTTTGACTATCTCCGGCCTTAGAATGTGAGAAAAGAGAGTTGTATCTTTCAGCCATTACTTTCTGCCTATTCTGACTGTTGTCCATGAACAACGCGACTGGGTCATCTCCTTGTTCTAAAATCTTTACTTTGACTGTAGCTGTCTTCAGAGTGAAAGGATAAACCATGCCGTCCTGTCCCAACCTTGACTTAGCTACGAGCATTCTGCCAGAGTTGGTTTGCTTGTCTTCAGTCTTCCTAGACACAGTCAAAATGACGTCGCACACTTGCGCTTTGCCGTAACTCTCACCTATTTGACTGACAGTGACAATCTCTGATTCAAGACCCGACCTGTTTGTCTGGTCTGCAGTTATTACGACAATGTTGAGCTCCTGAGCAAGCGCTCTCAAGTCTTCGTACGTTCCTTCCAACTCGAATCTCTTGTCTTTGGTGGCTCCAGATCCGCGAAGCAAGTCTGCGTAATCAACCAACAAAATGTCAGGTTTGAATTCACGAGTGGCAGCTAAGCGCTGCAAATAAGCTCTGATAGTCTGAACGCTGGCTTGTTTAGTCGGCCATTCTTTGATGAACAAACGACCTTTAACCGTGTCGTTGATGACGTTTTGAACTTTGTCCTGATTGTTAGAAACTTCGTTGATCTCGACTCCAGAGTAATATGAATCGAAACGAATGCCGATCTTCCAGTCAGCCATTTCCAAAGTGACGTAAACGACGTTGAGACCTTGTTCAAGAGCGGCCGCGCCGCAGTTGACCAAGAACATCGACTTTCCAGCTCCAGTTGGAGCGATAAACGTGCTTAAAGTTTGCCTTTCCCAGCCGCCGTTGAATGCCTTGTCAAGCACTTGCCATCCAGTAGAGATTGGATGTCTGACTGACTTCTTTCCTCTCTGAGACAAGCATTCCTTGTACTCATGTCCGAGGTCTCTAGCAACGCCTTTGTTGAGAGAGTCATTGATGATCGTTCTGATCGAATCGTAGTTTCCGCTCTCCATCTGGTCAATGGCTTTGATCAAACCTTCCTTCAGACTTTGCTTTCGTGCAAACTCTAGAAAAGTGTCTTGGATGTATCTCATGTCACCGTTTAAGTGAGTCACCTTTACTTTTTCGAGATACTCTTTTACCTGTGTTTTGACCAAGTCATCTTCGTCAGAGTTGTTCACAGTTATCGTCTCGAGAACGTCAAGCGACGGATAAGTCTTGTATTTCTGTTTGAAATCGAAATACTTCTCAGCGACATGCTGCAAGTATCTCAGCTCGAAAAAATCGGGCTTGATGATGTCAGAAATTTGTTCTGCGAAAAGCGTGTCTTGTATAAACGCGTGACACGCCTTCTCTTGAAACGTTCTACCAAACTTTGCCAGACTCTCGACAGTTTCTTCGCTCACTCTTTTTCTCCGAGTTTCTTCATGACATCAACCCACATGGAAGCAGTCCTCTTCTTAAGCTTGTTCTTGTACTTATCTGTGAAATGCTTGTTTCCCGGTATGAGGTCCAAGACGAGTTTGAAAAAATCATCAGGTGATTTGCCTATTACTTTTAAGGCCTTGTCCTTGGATACCGTTGTTAAATAATCTTCAATTTGCGTAAGGCCTTGCTGAATTATGGCGTTTGACTCAAGAGGATCATTGAAATAATCAGCCTTCGTTGTCGAACCTGAGCGCTTCTTGTTAGTGAAATCTACAAACGCCTTTTTAGTTCCAGGAGCTCTTTCGAAGTCCATGTAGTGAACAAATTCGTGATAGAAAAGTCCGTTAGTTCTCTCCATGATCTTGGCGATGTTGCTTCCTTTTTGCAGCACTTTTCGCCATTCGTCGTCTGACATGTTCGCCGCCTTCGCAGGAACTTCGACAAACAGCACTATCTTCTTTTCTTTCTTGTTGACGTTGGTGACAAACTTCGCGTCAGATTTCGATTTTTCGTCTTCAGCTCTCCTGACAAATTCGACAGACAAATCTTTCATAGAATCATCGTCAAGCAGATCTCCGACATTCACGACGTTGCTTACTTTGCTTTTGTCTGTAACGAGAGCTTTGGTTATCTTGCCGTGAACGTCTATAGCTCTCTGCCTATATTTCGCGTCATCAGCTCCTTCGAAAAGCATAAAATATTCATCAAGTATTTTCATTTTCAGACCTCGTAAAGCGACTCAGATCGTATCTTGTAGCACTTGAGAACAGTGAATATGTCGTCCTGCAGCTGCAAGCCGTACAGCATCAGCTTCAATTTCGCTTCAGTGAACGAAAACGTCGGACGTTGTTCTAACGTAGATATGCGAATTGTCCTAGCTGAACTAACGCTTATGCTAGGGTTTGACAGTTGCATCAATTTGATGTTCTCTAGCAGCTTGGGCCATTGGTCCAACACGCTTTTATACTTAGCTGACGAAGACGCATTGAGCTCACAGTGGACGCGAATGTCTTCTAGCGTAGATTCTTTCTCAGACAAGAACGGAAAAAGCTTGACGACAGTCTTCAATCCAAAGCCGCCCAACCCTTTTATGTTGTCAGACGAATCTCCCATCAAAGCTTTGGCGTAAATCCAGTTGTCTGGTCTGACGTTGAGATTCGTGAGCATGTCTCTGCAATTCCAGTAACATTTCTTCGATGGAGAATAAACGAGAGTGTTCTTGTCGATCAGCTGAAGCATGTCTTTGTCAGACGACACGATTATCTTTTGAACGTCGACGTATATGTGCTTGCAGATGAGAGCTAAACCATCGTCCGCTTCTATGTCTTGAGCTTCTACTTGGATCATTCCGAGCAGCGTCAGCAGATTTTTAAGCTTCTTGAGTTGCGAAGACATGTTCGACGAAGACTCTTCGTTTGTCTCAGAGTCATCAGACCTGTTTAGTCTAACTTTGCGACCGCTCTTGTACTCTGAAAATATGCCGCGACGACGTCTAGAACCTCCTTCACCGTCCCACACCACTATCACTCTGTCTGGAGACACGTCTTCAATCAAGTTCTTGACAGATTTGAGAAATCCCGTTATTCCACCCGACGGTTCACCGTCTGCGTTCGTGGTGGGGACAACGACGAAAGATCTTATGAAGACGTTGAGACCGTCGATCAACAACACTCGCTTCGGTGTCTTCATCTCGTTCAGACCTTCTTAAACACGCCACCACTTGGACCTGCGCTAGGAGCCTTGTCTACGGCTCCCACGGACTCACTCTTGTGAAACAAAGGTTTCGCGTTATAGGTTCCACCCCTTACTTCGCTCGACTTCACCGTCGTCACTCCAGACATTCGAGACGGATCGTACGTCCTGTACGCGTCTATCTTTCTCAAGAACACCTTGACGAACTTTTGGTAGAAGCTCATCGGATTCTTTATTTCATCAAGAGGTTTCATCCTTCGCAAAATGTCGTTTACTAGCGGCAACCTGCTGTTCACAGTGCTGGAATTGAAGATAGAGTGCAGCACTTCACGTTCGGCGGCAGTCAACCGCTTGACATCGATACCGTGCAGCTTGCCGTGCCAGTTCGGATTCAAAACGAAAACTTCCTTGTAACGATCTCCAGTAGCGTCGTCAACTACTGTGTGGTTGTACGTGAAACGAAGAGTGTCTGCTGGCTTTACTCTTGCCGACGCGAGAAGAAGATGAGTAGATTCTGTCATGACTTCTGCTCTACGGCGACCTGTATCGCGCTTTCGACTTCGAGCAAGCTCTCAGTGTCAAGTTCAGCGTCCTTCGGAGCTTCGCCGTACTTCACGATCATGTTCTTTTCCAGCAGATCCAACACGAACTTTTTGACGTTTGGATCGCTCTTCACCAAGTCTGCCAGAGCACGTTCTCTGAACTTAAGACCGCGGTCCTTTCCAGCGTACGCACCCTTCTCATCTAGCCTACCAGAAGGAAACTTCGACAAGTAACACCATCCGTCGTTCTTCTCTATTTCGCCACATTCGTGCAGTCGCTGAAACCAAGAACCTTCGTCGTCGATGCCAGACGCGAACAAGATGTCGAATTCGCATTTTCGCCACGGTGGCCCGATCCTGTTCTTGATTATTTTAGAAGACGTGTGAATGCCGTAAATGTCTCCAGCGTCTTCTCCAGTTTCAAGTCCTCCTTTCTTTTCTACCTTCTTCTTCTGACCAGCGAAAAGACGAATTCTCACAGAAGCGTGATACCCTATTGCTTTACCTCCCGGAGTAGTCATCGGGTCGCCGTACATCACGCCAATTTTGATCTTGAGCTGATTCGTTATGACGAGAGCTATTCTTTCCTTGCCGATCATGTCAGTGATCTTTCTCATCATCTTAGACAGCAGCTTCGACTTCGCCAACTGCAAGTCCATGCTAAGATCGAAACTGCCTTCGACTTCTGCCTTCGTAGGAGACGCCGCCGCAGAATCGTAAATCACGACGACAAGCTTGTTAGGCGCTCTTGTCCTCACCATCGTGATCGTCTTCTCGATCGCCTCGCCTACCTCTTCCAGAGTGCCGGGTTGCAAATAGACGAGCTCGGAGATGTTCACTCCTACTCGTCGCAAGAAATCTGGATTCGCTGCGTTTTCGCTGTCGATGTACACGACTATTCCACCGCGCTTTTGACATTCAGCTGCGATGTGAGCACAAAGCAGAGACTTTCCTGACGCCTCTTCACCAGTGATCTCAGTGACCTTGCCGACTGGAATTCCACCGTCTCTTCTGTTTGAAATCGTGTAGTTAAGAAGAGTCGAGCCGGTTCCTATGAACTCTTTTACGTCAGTAGGACAATCGAGGTCAGACGCCAAACACCAAGCCATCTTGCCACGCTTGTCTTCATCTTTGTTGAACTCTTTGATCAATAGTCTGCTTAGCTTGATGGAATCGACTTCTTCCTGCACTGTTTCTTCGCTCTCTTCCTTTTTCCTTGCCATTTCTTCTTACTCCCTTTGTGTTACACCTACGCGTTTACAAGATTCGTTGAGCTCGAACACGAGGTCTTCAGCCGAGCGATCTTTCCTGTTTACGATCAAATCTTTGATCTTGTCAACGTCTTCATGGAAATACTTCGCAAACAACGTCTTGTTTGTGGCAGAGTCAGATATGACGACTGACAAAACTTTGTCGTATTGAGCGCAAGCGATCGTCACAGCTTCAGTTTTTTCGTTCATCTCCCACAGCAGCTTGCCGAAAGGATTACGATGGTCGAACGCCATCGCCTCTACGTCAAGTTCATGTTTCAAAAACTCTCTCGCGATGAACAATGAGTCTGGTGGAAAAGAAAATGACAAATGTCTGTCACCGATCACGGTGTCTCTGTCGATGACTTTGCTAACAGAAACAAGTTCTGGGATGTCATCGTTTGCTTCACCTTCGACCAACAAGCCATCGAAGCCCGCTCCTATGTCAGTTACGGAAAAGAATGTTTTCATTTTGTTCTCCTGCCGATGTAAATGTCATATGTCTCTTTACGCAAATTCACTACTCTCGTGCTTGTCATTTCTCTCCTAGCATGACGAAACTGCGGAGTCGAACCGCAGCAAACCGCTTTTCGTCGTTTCAGTTATCTTGTTTACGCTCCGTCGACGAGGTCTTCGAAAGCTTCGTCGATAGATCGAGTTCCGGAAACCTTTGCGTTCTCTTTCGTGTTTGGCTTCGCGTCAGCCTTCTTCTCGTACTTCTCGTTGCCGGGAGCAGTGTCTGTCGTCTCGGGCTTCGCGTTTCCGACGAACTTCTGAAGCAGCTTGTCTACCTCTTCAGACTTGACTTCAGGAAAGACCTCAGAAAGCTTCTTGACAGAAGACAAAATTCCCTGAGTGAGATCATCGTTCTTCGCGAGAAGAGACGACTTGATGCGACCCTTGATCTCGATGACAGTGAAGTTCTTCGTGTTTCCCTTTTCGTTTGGCTTCTTGAACGAGACCTGGATGTCGTATCCCTTCTTCACGTCGTAAAGGATGCGAAGCGCTTCCTTGTCGTCCTTCTGGAGGCCGAGTTCCTCGAGGCGGTCACCGTCCATGCACACGTCAAGCACCTGACCGACCTGAGCTGAAGTCATGCCCCACCACTTAGCCTTGTTACCGTCGGGCTTGCCTTCGACGCCGCGCTCGATCACTGGAGCAAAAATGCGTGGCTTCGACTGGATCTTCTTGAAAATCTCGAAGTCTGCCTTCCTTGCGTTTTCTGGTTTGTCGTTTCCGTCGGGACCCTTCCACGCCTTGAGCAAATCTGCGAAGTCGCAAATCGTGCAAGGCTTTCCGAAATTTGCCTTTGGACAAAGAATCGGGGTCATACCCGCGATCTCGTAGTGAAAGTGAAGCTCCTGAAACAGGTCTGCGCAGTACGGATTCTGCACGAATCTGACCTGATGTTCGTCCTTGGGCTTCCAAACGTTTTCGTTAGACCCTGCTTTGTTGTTAAGCTGTGTCAATCTCTCTTTGAGTTCTTTGATGTTCATTTAGTGTGCTTTCCTTTTCTCTTTTCCTACGTTTTACGACGTTATAAATAAGCCTTCGAATCACGTCATTTTTGCAAACTTATGATGAGTAAGGCTTATCTTTTTAAATAGATAGGGATTCTTCTTGCGTAACTTTTTCTTCGCTTTCTCGTCACCGAAGTAGAACACCTCGTTGCCGCACGCCCAGTACTCTCCAACGTCTTTTCTAGAGTAACCGTCAGACATGAACTTCGCCTTTTTCGTTTTCTCCCTCACCAATCTCTCGTCTGACGTTATGTCTTCAGAGAAGTCGACGTGGTGAGCGAGTTCGTGAACGAGTATCTTCGCAGCGTTTCTCATGCCTTCTTTCGTCGTAGAGACGCGGATCACGCCGTTCAAGTACTCGCCGACGTCTTTAGTCATGCGAGTGAACGTCACTTCTCTCAAACCGCTAGAATATGCTATCGGAACCTGCGCGTCTTCCATCTCAGACATCAGTCGCGCGATGAACATGTCCTTGACTTCACGAATCATGTTCACTTTTTTGCCAAAAGTCACAAGCGTGAGATGTCCGTTTATCAACTCAAACTTGTCATCGTCGACGAACAAAACGTTCCACGAAAACATTGATGCCTCTTTTCACGCTTTGTTTACGACGTACTTCGCAGTTCCAAGAGAAATTCTGTTGAACGTCAGATACCTATCGATTTCGTTTTTCGTGATCATGGCGTATCCATCGTCAGCGTTAACGAGAATCAAGCCAGCGACTTCGTCAAACGCACGTGACGGCTTGGCCAAGTTTTCCCACGCGATCTTTAGTAACAACGAAGATTCAGGAGTCAACGTCTCAACGATCTTGTGCAAACCGATCGGGTACTTCTTGCTGCCGTAAAACGCTCCTGCAGAAAATTCTCCGATGAGAAGCGACAACTTCATCTTTTCGAGCTCGACAAGAACAAAATCGCGCTCGAAGCCAGCGTACGTTTTGCTTTCAGAAAATCTGACGTTCGTGCACGCTTCGACGATGAAGCACCTTAGAACATCGGTAAGATGACCTATCGCTTTCTTTCCGTCCCTGCCCGACCTGACTTCGTCAGACTTTCTGCTTATCTTCTTCACTTCCCACTTCGTTGACAAAGTCACGCCGTCATCGATCACCAAGTCAAACGTAGAAGAGTATCCACCAGTTTTTTCGTGTTTTGCTCCGAGCTCTGCGATAACCTTTTCTTCGCCGTCTCCTATCCCGCTCCTGACAGAGCTGAACGGGATCGTTTCAGACTTAGACGAAAACGGGATCCAGTAACGCGGCGGCAAAAGCAAACTTTCCTTGACTGTCATTTTTCCTCCGGAAGAGATCCAGACCCAAATATTCTCAATCTGCTTAATTGGTTTTGCCACAACTCTTTTGACTTCGGATCGACGCTGTTTTTAAACGAAGAAACGGCTGAAGATCCTGCGCTTTGACCGACGTGAGCGTTGCCCAATCCAACGAACGGACCGATCTCGTTGATGACGTTCTCTACCACTTTCTCCACCAACGCGCTGTTCCTGAGCTTGGCATATACGTCTTCGAAGTCTTCTGAGTTAGACACGAGGTGAGGGTCCATGAAACGCTTGAACGTTTGTCTGTTGTCGTACACCAAAGCTTTCTTGACTTCAGATCCCTTGACGCCGCCAACGTCTGTGTAGTTCTTCGCGTCGTTGAGCGCCACGACTGAAGCGAGCGAAGGATCTAAACCGCCGTCTTCTCGATCGAGTCTTTCCAGCTGTTGCTTCAACGTGTCTACGAGATCGATCGGAACGACGAAGTTGACAGCAGTGTCTGCTTCCACAGTCGAACTCGAGTCGTGAACAAGCTTCGACACGAACTGCGCGAACTCTTGACCTTGATCGCTCTTCTCGTGCAACTCGAACTTCGACATCACGTCAGGCAACGACTTCTTTATCATCTCACTTTGCAAATCGAAGTCAAGCGCTGGAGCGACTGAGTCGACGATAAGCACGACTTTGTTGAACTTGGACGCGAGTCGTCTCAAAACATCTGCGTGACCTCGGTGAAATGGATTAAACGAACCTATAGTAACGGCCACCTTGTCCGCCCTAGCTTCGCAGACGACGCGCCGAATGGTTTCGAACACATTCTTGTTCAATTCCATGGACTCAAGACGCTGCGGTAACGCACCGGGCGACTTGGTGTCTCCACCCAGGTCGACAAGCACGAGGTCTTTCCCACGTTTCATGAAGTTGTCAACGTGGACGTCTCTGTAAACTATGCTGTTGCTTTTCAGCTCTTTCATCAACTCGTCGAAGCCCAAGCTCTCTAGATCTGCAAAATGCGTTTGTGCTTCTGCTATTTCTTCTCCTTCGACGTTTGACATCGCCTTCGCCTTTATGGCTTCCCAGCTTTGCGACCATATGTTGTCGGTGATCTTGAACTCTTTCGAATACGTTTTGTTCAGTATGAACGATATTCCCTTTGACAACTTGAACAGCTCTTGGTCTGGAAGAGGAGCAAGCTTTTCCTCGACGACGCAGTACCAATCGACTTTTTGCTGAGCTTGTTTTGGCAAGTAAAACACGTTAAACACTTTGACTATGTGTTTGAGTCTCTTGCCCTTCACGAAGTTGCTAGTCTTCGCGTCAGACAAGTCAGTGGTTAACTTCACCGCGATTCCAGGGCCAGATTCAAACACGACTCCGCTCACGCCGTGTCCCAACATCTTTCCTATCTTGATGTGTTGTCTCAGAAGTTGTTGGCCGTAATTCGTCAAGACTGGATGGACGTCGAGACGTTTTGGAATCGCAGCTTCGTCGACTCCTTTGATAGTTCCACCTCTGACAGATGAACCGCCGAGGTCAGACAGCACAAACGTGTCACCACGTTTCATGATGTTGCCACCGTGCCAGTCGTTGTACCTTATTCCGAGAGACCTGAGATCGTTCTGAATGTCGTTGAAGTTGAACTTCTGAAGTACGTCTAAATCGTCTTCAGCATACGCTGAATTAAATTCGCCAGCCTCGCCCTCAGTGCTGTTTGGTCCTAGTTCAGAACCAGTCAGCGGAGTCAGCTTCTCCATCACGATTCCGTAAAGATCGTAGTGCTGTCCGCCGCGATACACGAACTTAAACACGTCGAACACTTTTACCATGCGTTTGAGGTTCTTGCTCTTGATTTTCAGCGCAAGCAACGCGTCAGTCTCGTCCTCTGTGACCTTTAGAACTTTGCCGCCGCCGATGTCGAACACGATCGCCCTTGTACCCTCGCCGATTTCTTTGCCGACAGTTATGCCACGTTTCTTGAGAAGTTCTTTATCTGCTTCCAACGCGTTCTTGATGTCGTCAGCGAGAACGTATTCTACCTCTTCTGCGAGATTCGTGATGACGTTCTCCATGACGCGTTCGATCACGTCGGGTTCAGGTCCTTCAGAGTCAGAAACTCCCAAGTCTATCGCCACGAACTCGTTTCCGCGTTTCATAACGTTGCCAGAGCTGAGATCCATCCAGTCTATGTGATTTTCTCTCAGCTCGTCTAGCATCTCGAACACGCTGAACTTCGACAACGTCCTCATAGCCAACTTTGCTTCTTCTTCTTTTCCAGGGTGTGCTTGCTCCCAAGCTGAAATTTGATTTTGCACGGCCTGTTCGTCGAGCGACATCCAACGGAACTCCAAGTTTTCGCCGCACCAGCCCAAAGCGTCGTCCAAATCACGTTTGTCAGACTCAGACATGTCTGTGACAAGTTCTTGCACGACTCCGTAATAGTGTTGATCGTGTTTGCCTTGAGCTTCTGCTGGTTGCTTGAACTTGAACACGTCGAAGATCTTCGCCACGTGTCTGAGCGACTTGCCCTTGATCGCGTTGCTAGAACGAGCTTCGGTGTCGTCGACAGTGATCTTCAGGACTTTTCCGTTTCTCAGCTTGAACGCGATGCCACGGCCGCCGTGGCCCATCTCAGATGCTACGTCGTACCCGTGTTTCTTCAAAATGGCGTCGTTTTGCGCCAAGACGTTGCCTATGCCAACAGAATGCTTTGACTTGCCAGCTTCTCTCAAGACGCCTTCTATGATCCAGTTGTCCAACGTCGTCTCTATGGGTTCTAGACGATGAACTGCGACGTCCAATCCTTTCATCATTGGCAACGTGTCCCAGGATTTCACGTACTTCAAAGTCACATGAGGAGAATAACCGTGTCTTTCGTTCGCTTCGACTCCTATCTCCTTAAGACGCATCGTAAGCTCAGCTTGCATGTCAGACAACGTCGGACAATCTACTGAAGCGTAGATGACGTCGGTGCCTCCTGTCTCATCAGCGCTGAACCTTCCTATGCCACCGAGCTTCACTTTGAATCCAAGAGCGCCGTTTTCGAACGTGCGTTCAGTGTATTTCGCGAGAAGCTCGTTCGCTATCTCGACGACTTTCTGCTTTAATTCGGCTGGAACTGACTTCAGATACGCCACAGTGACGTGCAAGTCTACGACTTCTTCTCCGTCTGGCAACGAAATCTTTTGGCCGACGTCAGCGGGTATCTTCAAAGCGAAAAAGAACTTTTCCTTTTCTGGAGCGATCAAATCTACCAGGTTGGCTTTGGCTAAAACGTCGAGCGTCGGCGAAGGGCCAACAACGTCTCTGTTGGAATCTCTCCTGACAACGCCGATGGACGAAGCGATTGACGAAACGAGATCGTCGACAAATGACTCCATGACGCCAGGAAATCCAGCGTTGTTGGGATCTTGTGGCTCAAACTCTTCGATGTTGTTCTTCATGTCGTCGGGAAGCGGGTACCCTGGCTTTCCCTTGCCTCCACGAAACCCCATTCCGGCGCCTGAGCCGTTGCCCGATCTAACGTTGAAGCTAGCCATGTCAAGACCCGCTTATTATGCCGAGCAGCGCCTTGATACCGACGCCGCTGCCGCCGAGAGCTCCGCCTGCGAGCAATATCTTCGTTGCCAGCTTGAAGTAAAACTTCGCACGTTCGTTGTCAATCTCTAACGGTTTCACCTTGTCGTTGACTTCTTTCAGACTTTCTTCTAAGAGATTCGTTCTTTTCACGTGAACTTCCAAAACGTTTTCCTGCTTCACAAGAGTGCGGTCGATCGCGTCCAACCTGTCTTCGACTTTGTCGAACCTATTCACGATCCTGTTGTCCATGTTTTCTATGCGTTGGGACAAGTTAGAAAGCAACAACGTGATATCTGAATTTGTATTCGACATATAGTTTTTACCTCGTCACACGAAAAACAGTAGACATGGCTGGAATTTTCGATTCAGAGACTGACAGCATCGACTTTTCCCAGCCGTCAGGTAGTCGCGGAATTCGTTGCGCGTCTTTCGGATTCGTAATCTCGACTGTGTAGTCAGGCTTGAAATGAAGCAAGACACCCTTGTAGTCACCTACCAAGCCAGTTTCAGAAAACTCCTTGAACAAAAGTTTCTTTTCAGACTCTGGTATCGGATACTTCTCGATGCGCAAATCGATAGCTTCGAAGTGTTTGCCCGCAGCGCTGAAGTCGGCTTCAAGATGCGGCATCTCTTCTATCGGATCGTCGTTGAACTCTTGGACGTCAAATCCCAAGTGCTTCGTTTGGTTGTCGTCTTCTCCGAATCCGTCTTCGACATTTTCGTAAAAGTCTTTTTCTTCTTTCTTGACGTGATAAGGAAGCTTGGCTCCCTTTTTCGTGTGCTTTTCCCAACGCTTAGCCATCTTGGGATCGTGGATGTGCATCCACGCACGTTGTGCTTTGCTCACGAATGGCATCTACGTCTACCTCTCATAATTCGTTGTGCAATGCATTTCTGTAATAAAATTTTACTTGACCAGAGTTAGTTATCAAGATCTTCAACGGATCGGGACTCTCGTTGAAAGTCAAGTTGATCTCTTGCGCACCAGGCAAAATCTTGCTCTTTGGCTCAGCAGTGACCGACTGTATAGTCTTTCCCACTATCTCTTTCGAAATCTTGCCACCAGTTACGTCTTCTATGTCTTCTTCTGATCCAGCGACATCTTTCTCAAGATCATCGTCTGCGGGTTCGTCCTTGACGGGAAGCTCTTTCTTCTTTTCGGGAGCTTTTTCAGGTGACTTCTTTGCCGGTTCATTGACGTTTTTCTTGTCTTTAGACTTCTGCTTGTCGTTTACTTTCTCGCCGTCGTCATTGACATCATGATCATTCTCGTCGCTAGCGTCTACTACAGAAACATCGCTTTTCTTTTCAGCTTCATACAGTTCCATCGTGTGTTTAATCAGTTCTTCTCTAATCATGTTTTCTAAAACTGATTTCTTGATTTTCATCAAAGTGCTCCGGCGTAAGATGTCTAACTGTAATTATGAGAGCTGCGACAAAACTACATGTTTCGTCAAGTAACTACGTTCTCTCCTGCTCACACGACCAGCGGTCTGCCCAGTGAAGCAGCAAAGCTAGTTTCGACTCTTTCATCCCGTAAATTTTGTTGGCTTCTACGTATTGACCGTCTGACAACTTGAGAGCTAGGTATTCGTCTGAGTTGAGTGACACTCCAAATCTCTGAAAAATGAAAAGCGTTCTATCTTCAGTGGAATGAATCTGACATTTTTTGTTTATCTCGTACAAAAAACCTCTCTTCCTACCATACTCGTTTTCGTTGTACACGTAATACGGTTCGACACCGTCTCCCGCTTTTCCCAAGTCATGAAACAATCCGACAAAAGCGAGAGTTTGATCATCATATTCTGAACCCACGAGAGACGCTGAAATTTTCTTCAGGTTCTTAACGACGTTAAGAGAATGAAGCAGCAATCCTCCGGCAAAGCAATTGTGAAAATCTTCTCTCGACGACGCCGGCGCCAAGAAAAATTGCTCTTGCATGTTGTCCATCAGTAACTTAACGTCTTCTTGTCTTTTTTCAGACATCGAACCGATCAACGCATTGAAAATTCTTATGTTCTTTTCAAGATCTTGTTCACTCAACGTCTTCATAATTTTCTCCGATCTTCATCTTTGTCACGAATCCAGTAGTTTTTTCTATTTCTTTCTTTATATCCGAAGCATGTCGAATTTCTTCTGGATGCAGATCGAAAACGACTTCATCGTACACTGTGAAAATCATCTTGCTTTTGATGTCTCTAACGATTTCGTCGGCTCGAGACAGCGCTTTTCCGAACACGAAGCTGCTAAACGTTTGTGCGTAAAGTCCTATCACTTTTCCAGGGCTGAAATCATCGTCTATTTTTATTCTGTGATAGCCTGGCGTGTCTAAAAACCCGTTTTTCTTTGACTCTGCAACCAATTCATTTCTGAAACGAATTATGGGTTCAAACAATTTGTCAAGCTTAATTAGCATTTCCTTAAGCTCAAAATGTGACAGGCCAGTAGACGCGTTTAGCGTGTCCAACGCTCCTCCATAGATGTGAGCGTAAGTGATTTTCTTTATGTCGTCTCTGAGCTTCGGAGTCACTTCTCCGAACAGTGAAGCAGTTCTGGCGTGAAAATCCAGCACGCCTGCGTAAAATCTCGTCAAGTCGCTGTCGTTGACAGCTTCTACGAGACATCTGTAGTCTATGGCGTTGAAGTCGAGAGTACATATCTTGCCGTTTTCAAACCTGCTAGTCAACACGCTCCTGCAAAATCCGTGTGGAATTGACATGCATTTGAAACCACTTTCGACTCTTATTCTCCACGTCTTAGATCCTACTGGACTCATCGCAGACTTTACAAATCCGTTTTTTTCTTGACTCTTGATGCTTCTCAAAAAGTTCGTTTCATGCATGTTTAGAGACGAATCGTTTAAACCGACAGATATCTTTTCGACATCGACTTTTATCTTCGCGTCTTCCATTCGTGAAATCACTTTGAACAACGGCCAAATTCTGTTTTTGTAGTGCTTTATGTCGTGTTCAGTTACAGATCTCAAGATCTCGCGCATCGCTTCAGCCCTAAGGCTAGCACGCTTCGACAACATTCCGTTAGGCAAAAGTTCTTCCAAACAGATAGACTCGAGATCTACATTGGCGTTTAGAAGAGCGTTAGCGTGCGCAGAAAATTTCTGTTCGTGTTTCAAAAATTCGTCCTTGCACGCCAACGCGCTTTTCTCGACGAACGAAGACAGACTGCAGTCTATGTCTAGCAACATCTTCAAGTCGAAAACTATTTCGTTGCTAACAAGTTCTACGGCTTTTCTCGCGTCAAAACACACCACGAAATCGTCAGCGTCTAGTTTGACTTGTCTGAGACTTTCGTCAAACGAAAACAATTCTATCTTGCCAGTTTTGTCTCTGAAACCGTCGATGAACGTCAGACTCATATGCGCCTATCGTACAACGAAACAGCAAGCTTTAAAAATCTTTCCTGCTCTTTGTTCCAAGAGGGTCAGTGCAACTGGAGAACACTTTGTAATTCGTTACAAAGCTGCCACGTTGGATGACGTCTTCTTTCTCGTAAAGCGTGAACGGACCGTCCCACCTGCTTATACCGAAGTCGAGCCATATCAAACCAAACGTGTCTAACACGAAGTTTCCTATCGTGATTATCTGTCCTTGAATAGTGGGAGAAAAAATCTGCTGAACAGCCGGCGCTCTGTCTTCTTTCCAAGCTGCGTCAGGAGATGTAACTTTTTCTGACCTGTTCACACTCTTGTCACCGAAGTAACGTCTCATGAAGATGCCAGCCATCTGCTCGTCTTGTATAACTTCAAACGACGTGTCTTGCACGAATGAGTTTCCTTTGACTAAAGAAACGAACGGAACTCCCTTGTCGTTCACTGCTTTTTTTATGTCGTTCCTGCTCACTATCTCACTTGGTAGCTTCTGCGCATCGTCGGGAGAAAACTTGACGAATTCTGATTTCGTGTCAAAAATGTAGTAGTAAACTTCCATCTTGCCGCTTCTGTTTCTCCTAGACACACTCTTCATGATCAGCTCGGGTATAGATCTATTCGAATTGTTGTCTTCTCCTTTCCTGTCCCAGACGTATTCTTTCGAAAACAATCTCAAAAAAGGTTCGATGAAGTTGTACACAGTCAGTCTAGAGCCAGCCTTCATGAGATCTCTGAACACTTTTTCGACGTCGTCTAGCGGAAAAGTGAAGTCAGATATCGGTTTGTTAGACACGTCTGCACCGGCAGAATATTTTGGAGCTGGCTTCCCCGCTCTGCCGTTCAAGCACCCGACGAACATCTCCTTGAAATCAAATCCTAAGCTCGTGAACGAGTCTTTGATCGCGTCTGCGAATATCACGTCTATGACCATCCCGAACGGAATGTCGACAACGCCTTTCTTCTTTGACAACTTTCCAGAAGAAGACACTTCGTCGTGAAACTTGTTCAGCAGCGCTTTGACGGGCGAACCTCCGTCAGCGTACGGGTCTATTTCTACTAGTTTCCCAGCTTTCGTTATAGTCGTCGTAGCGTTGGGATCGCGTACCAAGAAAGCTTGTCTCAATCCGCTTTCTCCCAGCTCGTACGCTTGAATCGCAAAACGTATCTGCGAATCTGTCTGCAAGTTGAACTTGTAACTCGTGACGTAAAATCTTACTTGTTCTCTTCCTTGGACTGCGATTCCTTTTGACCTGTCTACGAAGCCTTCGCCGTTAAGCAACCCGTTGCTCACTCCCGTGCTTGCAGACCAACCATACTCCAAAGCAAAAGCTTGTCCTGGAGTGATGAGTGACGACCACGAGTCTTCGTCGCCGACATGCGACCCGTCAGATCTTATGTGTTGGTCGAACACTACGTCAGGTCTGTGGACGACAAACGTGATCTCAAGCGTCCTGTACAAGATGATGCCTCTTGGATTCGCCACTTTCACGCTTATCTTTTCCAACGAAACTGGGGGCCTGTCTCTGAATCTCTCGTTGGCGCTCGACAACGACCTACCGAATTTAGGAGGCTCTACCCAAGTCATGTTCAACGGATGTCTTGGCGACCCGTCAGAGTTTGCGTGCATCGCCTTCCCAGTCGACGGGTCTATCTCCCACATGGTGACGTAAGGTACAGCTTGCGCTTTTTCAGCTGGAGTTATTCCTTCGAGGAGTTCAATCGCTTTCTGAGAGCACGCGTAAAAGGGTTTGCCGCTCGTGTCACCGTCGTTAGAAGGCGGCGCAGAGTTAGACAGCACTGCGAACTTTTGCGGTTTGTAGCTCATCTCATTATCTTGTCAAGCACATCTTGTGCGCTTGTCGGAATTTTCAACGTTTTTCCTGGAACAAGCCCGCCAGACGCGAAAGGATAAGATATGTCATTCACCAGAGCTATGACCCACCAGTATTGATCGTCTCCGAGAAACTTCGCAGCTAGATGGTCAAGCCTGTCTCCAGCCTTGTAGTCGTAATCAAACGTCTCGACGCCTTCCAGTAAATTCAATCTAACGTATCCCGCAGATCTCACGGGAGTTGAAAACGTCTTGTACGACTTCCCGTCAAGCAACGGAGTGTCAGAATATCTGCCTTTTGCCACGTTTCACCTCACACGTCAGTTATCTTGTCGTAGTCAAGCTGCGAATCATCACCGAAACGTCTAAAGAACCCTTGACCGACTGGGACGACATTTTTACCGGTCATGTTGTCGATGATCGTAGACAAATAGTTTCCCGATGCGTCGAAAGTGCCGAGACCGCCAAACTTGCCGTCTTTCCCTCTGCCGACGGGAACGTCGTGCAGCACAGTGAACGTCATAGAAACTTCTATGTTTCTTGGAAGCTTGAAGTCTTTCTTGAGTTCCCACAACGCTTCAGAATAATCGAAGTCAAGACTTTTGATGATTCCAGGCATGCCCTTGCTTCCTTCTTGCCCGTTCGAATTGAAAACGTCTCCTATATGCAACCTGACTACTGGACCTGACGTCATCACTAGATTGTTGTCGTATTCTGGATATACCATGGAAGAGAGCCAGTGAAGCTTCTGCCATATAGTTACCACGTCTTCAGGACCAAACGCGACCAACGCGAAATCTATCGAAATGTTCCTTGCTGTAGACTGATACGTCGCCACTGCGTCTACTCTTCCCATGTAGTTCGTTTCGTTCCACTGAGGAGACAAGCTCTCCCTCAATCCTCTTATCAACGGTCTGAAATACACTGTCCTGTACGTGTCGCCGATCGGCCTGAGATCGGTGAAAGACAACGGCAAGTACATGTCGTCGTCGTCTATCTGGTCTCCCCGTCCTTTTCTAAACGTCGTGAACCCGAGATCGTTCTCGCCCTTCGTTCTCATCGGAATGATCCCGTCAGCGAACGCCGTGGCAGTCAATCTATCGACTGAGCCGACGCTAGATCCGTTAGCGAGAGAATTTCTGACTCCGTCGAAAGCTTTCACAAGGTCGTCAGACTTCTTCATCCTGGCCAAACGCGGCTGACCGTCCATCTTGTTCTGACCAGTGTCCATCATGCTGGTCAAAGAACCTGCGCGACCGTTCAGGACCTCGTCTACTAACGAACCGACTTGAATTTGAAACTGTGCTGTTCCTTCGGCTGGCAAGTCTAAAGCAGGCAACAAGAGATCGCCGTTTCCTGGAACCGGAGCGATCAGCGCCGGGTTCCATATGTTTCCGAAAGTGTTCAAAGCGAACAACGACTTCTGCGTCATCGCGTGAACGATCAACTTTTCAGGACCAAGTCGAGCGAGCCTCTCCAAGTGCCTCTCGTACAACACGGGATCACCAGCCAACGAACCAGGATCTGAAACTCCTATCATGGGAGAGTAAGTGTCTCCGTCTATGCTGTAGCCAGAAGTCTGTTTGAAGTCTGGAGCGACGTTTTCCTTGGAAGGCTTTGCCAACGCGACGTCTGCGGGAGGAGCCAAGAAAGACGCTTCGGGTCTGACGAACTTCGGAGGGTTTGGGACGTCGTCGTGCTTCGACAACTCTACGTTGACGGGTTTGACGGGATCGCTCGGATGACCCTCGACGAACTTCGGAGGAAACGGAACGCTTGACTCGCTTGTTTTCTCTGGCACGAGCGGAGGAGGCAGCCTCGATGGATAAATCAGCGTCGGCGATATGACGAGCGTGTTTGTTTGCCCTGTCGCCGGCTCAAATGACAACGGAGGCGAGGAAGGAGACGGAGTGCTCAAGACGACGTTCTGTGGTGACGACATAAGAGAGTGGATAGGTACAATGAACTCAGGAGGAAGTGGGAGCTGCGCCTTGACGGCGGGCTTCGGTGCGAGGCCTGGCATGCGTGCTATCAGCTCGATGGGGCTTTCTCTCAACGGATCGTAAGGATCTTCGGGGGTGTCTGGGCTTCGTTCCCTAGAAACCAAAAACTGTCCAATCAAGACTTCTATCTCTGACATGTGAGTCGCCTCGTTATTCTGACAAAGCCCGCCTCGATATGTGTCTGGCGACGTGCTGTCCGACCAAGTTTCCGTCCAAGAACACGTCGCCAGCGACTATCGTCACGTCCTTGCTATGCTTGCCAGCGTCCTTAGTCTTAGCGGCGTAGTTAACGGGACCAGAGTTTCCAGCCGGTTTTGCTACAGTCGCTGCGGGAGGGTTGACAGTCGTCGCTTGAACGACGGGAGTTTTGTTCGCGCGTTCGCCAGCGAACCTTATCGACTGCTTGTCTACTATGCTTCTGATCTCTTCTTCGTTCAGGGCGCCCTGCGAGAACTGCGACAGCAACCTCGCGTTCTTGCTAACAAGCTGAGACTGAGCGACGTCGCCTTGACCAAGTTTAGCTTTCTTCAATTGTTCGACGAGCACTTTGGCCTGCTCTTCGCCCGTGAACCCTGCTTCCTTGAGGTTCGTCGACATGTCCTTCTCGCCGAAGATCATCTTGCCGAACGTGCTGTACCTGATCGCGTCCCAGAGCTTGTCGAACAAGCTGCTCATCTTCTCGTATCCGACGACTACCCAATCGTTTATGCTCTTGCCGCCGACTTCGAGAGTTCCGACGAACTTGCCCAACTCCCATCCAGCCAAGCCAGCAGCTGCGACTAGACCCGCCTGCATCGCTCTTCCAGACATCCCTGCGGCGTTCGACAAGTTGTTCAACGAACCGAACAGCGCTCCACCCGCTGCTTGAACGCTCGCTCTCAGAGCTTGAAAAGTTCCGCCGACCCCCGGCAGTTCTTTCTTTACGTTCATGAAAGCTGTCACGCTCGCTTCGCCAGCGGTCGCGAACTTGCTAGCAGTAGACCACAGCAGCTTGCCTGAAGATTGTATCAGACCGATGAGACCTTTTTCTCCGCCTAGAAGCTTTATTGTGCTGTTGAGCCCGCCGACGACAGTCGAAACGCCCATGACGCCCTTCAGCACGCCGAAACCAACGACGATCTTGTCTATGTTGTTCGCGATGAATCCGAAGATGTCGTGCGCCATCTTGATGTGCTCGTCAGTGAAGACTTTCTTGTCGAGAGTTTCGACGAGACTCTTCAAGCCGCCGTATATCTTGCCGACGCCCGTGATCGCGTCGTCGACCCACTTCTTGAGCTCTCCGCTGTCGACGAACGTCTTCACTCTCAAGGCGAAGTCCTTGAAGTCTGTCGCCCATCCAGAGATCATCTTCATCGTCTTCGGGTCGCTGGCCATCTTGTCTATGAAGTCAGTCAACGTCTTGAACGACGCTTTCATGACTTGACCGAACGTCATCTTCTTCCCCTTGTCGTCGACGTCGTTCATCAGACCGAACACCTTCAAGAACGGCTTGATCAAATTAGCCAAAGACACAGTCACAGTGTCCCAAGCTTGTCCGAAGTTGAACAGAGTCTCTGCGGTCTTAGACAGAGCGTCCCTGATCTTCTTTTCGTCGTTGACCTGAGCTGCACGAGCTTCCACTTGCTTCTTCTGGAATTCTTCTAGAGTCAGATTACTGTTTAGGACACCCGCAGCTTCCTCTTCTGTCAAATTCATCGTCTGCGAGAAGAACTTTCTCTCTTGACGATTCATTCCTTCCCAAGTCTTTCCCTGTTCTTTGAAAGCTTTTCTGACAGTTTCTAGACGTTTGCTGGGGTCCTGCTCGAGCATGAGCTCCATCGCGTTTATGCTAGAGCCGAAGACGGTGTTCATCTTCGCAGCAGCTTCTGCAGTAGACTGGAACGTGTCTGTCATCTCAGTGAAACGTTGCAACGACTGTAGCGACACGCCCAACTTTTCAGCGAAGGCAGCTGAGTCGAGGAACGTCTTCTTGCCGACCTTGCCGAACGTGACCATGAAGTTCTTTGCGGCGACGATGCTCTTGCTGAACTTTGACGTTTGAACTCCAGCGTCGTTCGCGGCGTCAGAGATCATCGCCATGTTCTTGTCGACGTCAGCTGCGCCTTCGCCCAACATGTAGAACGTCCTGGAGAGCTCACCTGCGGCAGCGCTGCCTATTCCTATCGCTCTGCCCGCTAAAGTAGCCTTGGTCGCGATGTCGTCGAACCCCTTTCCGACGAACCCCAACGCGAGCGACGTATCCTGCCACATCTGCAATCCGACGCCCAAAGCTCCGCCAGTCAACGACCTCAACGTGCCTTCAACCTTCCACGCTTCCTTGCGAGTTTCAGACAGACCCTTCGTAGACGCGCCCATCGCCAAATTGAACTGTCCGACTGCTTTTGTTGTTCGTTCAAACAGATCGTAGACTTTCAAGAACGCGTCCTTGATCTTCTCAAAAGTGAACAGCAAAGAGTCAAAAGCTAGAACAGTCATCGACTTTCCAAGCTTGTCTACTGCAGCTAGAGCTTGGTTCGCGACGACCTTGGCGAACATTCCTGTCGCGCTGCTCAACCCTTTCACTTGGGTTTGCTGGATATCAAGATCCTTATTCAGATCTTTTATCACTTTCCCGAAATCTACGTTGTCTTTGGTGAGACGCCTCCACTCCTTGTGCTCGTCTTTAGTCAGCTTCTTGTTCTTCAGCTGGTTGTAGCGCTTCTGCGCGGCGCTGACTTCGTTTATCTTGTCTCTGGTGTCCTTTATGGCCTTGCTCAACTGTATTTCGGCCTTGGCGCGTTCACCCAAGCTTTTCGCCAACTGAGAGTTCACGCGAGCAGCGCTTTTGATATTCTTTTCGAGTTGTTCTATCTTGTTGAGTCCAGACACTCTGACGTCGATTGGAATCACGTCGAGCTTCTGAATCGCGACTAGCTTGGCAGACATGTCAGTTAGGAGGCTGTTGATGGCCTCCAATTCTGGTTTTACGTTCCTGGGTATCTTCGGGATGTCATTTGCCACGCTTTTCGTCTCTCTGCTTCTTCTCTTCTAACTCTCTGCTCTTTCTCTTGATCCACCACTTCCTTACGACAATCGGCATAGATTTCGCTTCGTTGAATCCTATGTCGCAGTACTCCTTGAGTTGAAAAAGCTCTTCAAGAACATTCTCAGCGTCCTCAGGCCGAAGGCCAAAAGAATTCAGTCGTCATCGGGACGTCCACCTCCGACTCCTCAGTACAGAAAGGACACTTGAACAGTTGTTTCATGTCGACACCGGGAGAAATCTTCTCGATGTGCTTCCTGAGTTCCTTCGAATCGCGTGCCGGGATCGACCTGACAAGCTGAGAAATCTTGCTCCTGTCTGTTTCTCCGTTTATCGACAGCAACTGATACGTCAATCTCGCTGTCACAAGACCTTCGTTTCCAAGCTTCTTGAGCTTCGACAACATCGCAGACAAGTCCTTTTCGTCTGCGCCAGTTAGAAGCTTGAAAGTGATCTGTGCTTTGCTAACTGGCAGCTGAAAATAGAATTCGTTAGTGTTTGGGATCTTCGGCAAAACGCCGAGTCGCTTAACTGGAATCTGTGCTAGGTCGAACTCATAGTTGCTCTTCTTCCCGCAACACGGGCACTCCACTTCGATGACGTATTCTTGACCGTAGCCAGTGATGCGAATAGCAGTCAAGATCGCGTTCTTGTCTCCTGCGATCATAGTAGAAACGTCTATGGAGCGGTCTATCAGACACGCTTTCATCAGAACGTCAAGCACTGTGCCGTTCTTCAAAAGACCCTGAGAAGTCAAGATGTCTTCCTCAAGAGCAGTCATCGCCTTGATTTCGACGAATTCTTTCCCAGCGAGCGGAGAATCTGACGGATAAATCAAACCCATGCTAGGAAGCGGAACTGACGCAGCTGGAACAACAAAACCTTTGTCGCCTGGAGCTGGCTGGTTCTTAGAAAGCGAAACTTTTTCTTCTGACATTGATAGTCCTTTCGACAACGAAATTCTTCAATGATAAGTAGGACATCAAATCGCTTTATTTCTGTTACACGTCACTCGCCTACGGCTGCGAACGTCGTTCCGAAGATGGCTCCCAACGTCGCCGTTATTGTCGCCCCAGGGTTAGAACTCGGCGAATGAACTAAACCACCGTGTTCAGTCACAGTCCACCTCTCAGGTACAGAGCTCGTCCAAGTGCACGATGTAGTTATGTTCTGAGTCGGTCCGATGTCGTACGTCCCTGTGGCAGTACACTGTCTGCTGCTGTTTGATCCCATGTGGCAAGGGCTGGGAGTGACTGCGATGGACAAAAGAACTGGAACGGGAGCGCTTGAAGCATGTTTTGGTTTGATGAGCATCAAAGAAGCGAACATGGTTTGTTATTTCTCTAGAAAGGATATTGTTTGCCGGCGCCTGCGTTGTATAACTGCGTTATCTCAGTAAACGTCAGAACTCTGTTCCACAAAGCGATTTCGTCTATACAACCAGTGAATTTGTCCATCATTATGATGCTTTTTCCAATAACGATTGGGCCGCTCGCAGTGTCAGGCGAAGCAGCTGCCGGTGTCCAAGAAACACCGTCTAGAAAACACGTTGTGTTTACACCGTCGTACGTCCAGACTACATGATGCCACAAGCCCATGACAACTATCACTGGTCCCGTCATTATCTGGCCGCCTAAGTCTAGCACGAATGTCTCTACGACCGGTCCACCCATTTCCATGTGGTGTATGGTTGGAACCCACATTTGGCCTGGCATCGCGCCGCCGTAACCGAATATCGGCATTGCCGTGAACACACCACCAGACTTCGTGCTTTTTATCCACACGCTTGAAGTTCTAGGCGTTGCACCGAGAACGTTTGGAGAAACTGAAGTGACGATTTGGCTAGTCGAACCATCAAACAAGCCGCCCTGATTGATTTTGCCATACGACACGTCATATACGACATTCGTGTCAGTTCCAAAAGCGCTGCTAATCTCTTCGTATGAATTATCATCCATCTTGAAGTAAGATACCAGCCCATCGCATAAAGGATTTAATTGCGCAGCAGCTGGCTTTGGTTTCAGTAGCATCAGAGACGCGAACATGGTTTTACTCTCCTGGAGCGAATACTCTAGTGTTAGACACTGCTCCTAGAGAAGCAGTAGCCGTTGCGCTCAAAAAACTAAGCATGTGAGCGTTTCCTACAGTAGAGTCAAAAGCCAAGCGTGCTATGTTAGAACTCGTGAACGTGCACTGAGTCGTTATGTCAGCAGTCGAGCTGTCGTTGTACGTTCCTATGACTGTCAGCTGCTGATAATCCGGAGGTGCTTGTATGACGAGCAACGGATAGATTGTCAACGACAGAAGAGTTGGAGCAGGAGCGCTTGAAACAGGCTTTGGCTTGATGAGCATCAATGACGCGAACAAGTTATCCGCCGATGTTTTTGAGCAAGTTGCAAATCGCAGAAGTTCCATTAGACCTGACGTTGTACACGAGAGTATCAAGCGCTCCCGAAGTCGTGGTAAAAGTAACGTCAGAACCGCTAGGCACTTTCCAGAACGAATCGAGAATCAGAGTCCCAGCGTCTATGCTTATCTCGAAGATGCCAGACTGTCCAGCGACTGCGTTAGTCGGGGCCGCGAGAGTTCCAGTAGCAGCTATAGTGTACACGAAGTTGTTGTTGAGCGACAAGTCGACTGCTATCGTGCCCGCGACGTTTGTTAAAGTCGTGTAAGCCGCTCGCTGACCTCCGACGAACGTCTGAGAGCCAGAGAGATTCGCTTTGTTCGACAAATCCTGGTCGCCCGTGTTTACTCCGCTGACGTTAGACGCGCTTAAGTTTCCTGTCGCGTCGATGTAGGCCAACGTCGCGCCACCGTATGTCTTTACAGTGAGAGGGTCACCGACGACTGCAGTGTGAACTGCTTTCCCAGCAGAATCTATGGAAAACAACGTGTAAGTTCCGCTTGAGTCTTTCACAGTCAAGTGATTTCCAGTTATCGCCTTGATCAAAAGTTCGCCTGCGCTTCCGACAGCCAAAGGCGTATACGTTTCAGTAGAATCCTTGATCGTCAAGTGATTGCCGACAAGCGCCTTGATAGTAACTCCACCAGTAGAACCAATCTTGAAGTATTGAGTCCCTCCTGGAGCTGAAAGCACTTGAATGGCGGGGTCTACGGCGTCACTCACAGTTATGTTGCTTCCCGTCGTTATCTTGCTGGCGAGAGACGAACTGATGTCTGTCTGGTCGTACAGAGAACCAGAGATAAAGCCCCAAGTCGTGCTACCTGAAATTGTGATGTTTGCAGTGCCGTCGAAAGGAACGCCGTTTATCGTTCTCGCAGTCGAAAGCTTCTCAGCTTCGCTCGAAGGAAAAACGAAGACGGTGCCTCCGCCAGTGTTAGTCACAGTCATGAGTGAACGAGTGTCAGAATCGACATCTACCCAGTTGGAAGAATCGAGCAACACGACGTTGAAGTTCGTTCCACCGACCTTTTCTCCGACGTATTCAAGCATCAAGTACGCGTCGGTTCCTTGCAACGTGATCGTCGCTTGAGTCGAACCTCCGTACATCTGAACTGGAGAAGCGTCAATTGTCATTGCTGCAGAAGTGCCGTGGCACCCGTATAACCAAGCGCTTGAACCCTTTTCGAACAACATCGTGCTAGTGAACATGCTGTCATAAGCATAAGTTATGATAGAACCCGCTGTAGAGTCTTCTGATTCTACGAAAGGAACGGCTATCCTCAAGTCGTGTAAGTAAACTCTAGGAACGTTTGCACCAGACACGTTGCTTCCAGTTATAGTGAAAGAACCGACTGGAAAGCCAACGTCTGAGATATTCGTGTTCCACGGTGACCCGTCTGGCGTTATCGAAAACACGCCATTAATGAAAGTCGCCCAGCTTCCTTCACCTTCAATCGCGACGTACGGTTTATCGACAGTCACGTCTTCTGTGTACGAACCCGCAGAGACGTTTATGGTATACGGAGCAGTTGCACTTGGACTCGTGACGCTGTCTATGGCGGCCTGGATTGTCTTGAAAGGCTTGGCAACAGAACCGTTTTCTACGTACGAGTCGACTCTAAAATTGTCGACGTAGAGAGAATGACCTGCAATTTGCGACAAGTTAGCTGAGGCACTGACGGCAGTCAACGAAGAGCTGAGATCAGTCTGACCGTACAAGTCTCCTGTTATACCGCCCCAGACGCTCGGACCAGCGGGACCGATCGAACCGCTTGGGCCCGCGGGACCCGCTGAACCGCTGGGGCCCGGAGGTCCTATCGAGCCAGTGCCGATTCCAGCACAAAACTCGTCTATGATCGACAGCGAAGACGAAAGCTGCTGATCAAGACCGACTTCGCTTGCGTAATCATTCTTGGAAACGTCGGCCCAGTCTGGAATCTCCAGATTGAGAAACGTTGTGTTTGGATAGTAGCCCATTCAAGTCGCCTCAGTCAGACGTTTAAAACGCCAGCACAGCGTTATCGAAGCGCATCTGGAAAGTGATCTCAGTCGCGTCGCTAGAAGCCATGTCAAGATCGCCCCAGTCGATGTCCTGAGCCCAAGCTCCCTTGACGTCCCAAAGCTCGACGACGGTGCCGTAAGGATCGAGAAGCTTGAGAGAGACGTCCTTCTTGTACATTGTGGCGTAACCCATTCGTCCAGTAGCAGCTTCGTAGTTCAGTCGCAGCCAGTCCATGATCTTCATGGCAGCAGAAGGAGCGATGGGATCGTACATGACGACCTGCATTGGGTTCCAAGACATCTTCCCAGAGAGGTATCTCTTCGTGTTCACGTAATCGATCACTGTCTCTTCGAAAGTCGCCTTGGGACGAGCAGAAGTCTTGAGCGTGAACGCGTCGATGCCGTCTATCTGAAGCAGCCATCTAAACTTTCTTTTGGGCTCGTAAGCGTTAGCGAGCATCTGATTAACTTCGAGGATCTCGGCCATGTTAAATCTCCTGAATGACGTCCGCTGGACGTTCTCTCAATAAAATTAGCTACGAAATTAGTTTTATGTCAATCGCGAAGTTTTCTTTGCGGCAGACAAAGCTACGGCGGGAAACTCGTTGGAGTCGCCCGCCGTGCGAAACATTCAGTTATTCGCCGAAAGAAACTCCAGCGTTGGTGATCGTGAACGTGACTGCGACGAATTCTGCAGATTTCGTGGGCTGCAAGAATATCTTACCAGTCATGATGTTCTTGTCGATGAGTTCGGCGGTGTTTGTCGTCGAATCCATGACGATCTTGAAACGCTCAACTCCTTGGTCCTGCCTGATCTGCTCGAAGATCGGGTTGACTTTCTTGGTGAACTTCTGCCACGTGGCGGCGTTGTTACTCTCGAAGAGAAGACCGCGAGCGGCCTTGGCAACGACTTTCTTCCCGTAAATCATCAGTCTTCGAACGTTGACTCTGTCAAGCGCAGAAGCTTTGACTTGGAGAGTTTTCTGTCCGTAGATCACGATACCCTCATCAGGGAACGTGGCGATCGGGTTGATCCTGTTGTCATAGAGAAGGTTGCGATCGTCGACGTTCAAGCGATCAGCTACGTCGAACACGTCGAACTGGTTGAGTCCCCCTCGGTTGTGACCAGCGGGAGCAAACCAAGGATGACCGACGCGGTCAGAGAACGCGAGTGCGCCGAGGACAGCGACAGACGGAGCGACCCTAACGATCTTGACGCTCTTCTTGTCTTTCATCTTCAGGTCAGGATAGTAACACGAAGTGTAATTGTCGTCGATTTCTCTAGACTTGAGGAGGTCGACAGCTTCAGCGACAGAAGAACCAGTGACATCCATGACGTACAGAGTGTCTTTTCTGTTGTTGACCATCTGTCTAGCGTTGTCAGTCACCTTGATGTTGTGCACCGCTGGAATTGCGACGATGTTCATATCGACAGTGTCAGGATTAGATATGGTGTCTATAGCTCTCTTGAGAGAAACGACACCGATGTCAGTGTCGTCAGCGCTGTTCGTGATATAAGTTGGATCAGACACTCTAGCGTCAAATCCGTCGAATCCACCCTGGAACGGCATGACAAACTTGTGCATCGACGACGAAGCATAAACTCCAGCGTATTTCAAGCTATCGGCGAGAGTGGGAACGTAATTCCAAACCTGCTTGCCGTTTCTGTAACTCGCGCTGAGGAACGAAAGCGAGAAGTCTGCGTCTGCACCAAGTACTGCTGTAATAGGATCTGCCTTCATCCTCTCTTCGACAGAGCCGCTGACGAACGAAATTCCCCAGCAGATGTTAGTGTCGATGTTTCCGACTCTGTCTATCTGGTTAGGTGTGAGACGGAGATCGGGAACAACTGAAATGTTGCTGCCCGTGGCAAACGACTCTTTCGCGTAGCCTCTGTGTCCCCATGGCAGAGATTCGTCGGGAGCGTCGACTGTCGTGTCCAACTCGACTCTAACGAACCTGCTGTTGTTCTCGTGGTCGCCAGAACCAACGAACTTCCTCTGAGTCGTGTCGAACACTTCCTGATGGTCGCCGATGACGCGAAGGATGTAGTTGGGAGAGTCAGGATCAAGCGTGCATCCAACGAATGTCTCCGTTGTTTCAACTCTCTGGTCTGTGTCGAAGAAGTTTCTCACTATGACGTCGAACGTTCCGTACGGAGTAGAGAGCGGAGAAGGAGAAGACTTGACGTTGGCGATTTCCACCTTCACGTCGTCGTTGGCAGAGTTACCGTGTCCGAGAGTGTGGAACCTGAAAAGATTAAACTCCTGACCACCGACAGGCTGCGACTTGATCCAAGGAGTAGAAGCTCCAGTGAAGTTCTTCCTGTAGTCAGTCGTACTACCCGTTATCTCAGTGAGACCCCACGACGCAGAAGCAGAAGGAACTGCCCACTTGTACATCTCGTAGAGATAGTGACCATAAACATCATACTTCGTCGGGTCAGTGTTCATGACTTTCTGGATGTAATCGGGAGACGTGGGAGCGAACGACGCAGTAGTTGCGAACAGAACTCCAGCCGAACCAGTGAGCTTCACGACGAACTTGTTAGCGTCGAGAGCGACTCCAACGACAGACAAAGATTCTTTGCTTCCAGTGTGATGAACGATCGCGAGGACCTGTCCGACGTCAGCGTCGGTGATACCAGAAATCTGATCAACGAAGTATCCGTTCGTTGTCGAAGTGCCGTCGTCGTGACCGAGCACTCTGACGACGTTAAGAACGTTAGAATTCTTCAGATAGTTCTTCGCGGCATACGGCATCTGCATCGAAGTATCGACGTCACCGAAGACTGAAGCAAAACCGTCGAAGCCATCGACAGTGACGGGAACGAACGCAGGACCTTTAGCAGTCCTGCCTATGACAGCGGCGCCAGTGCCGACAGTACCCTGAGAAAGAAAACTGACGTCGTTTTCCTCAGAGAAAACTCCAGGTGAACCATATTTTTGAGCCATGTTTGTTAATCTCCAAAGAAAACGTGTCGGGTCGTCAAATCATGACGACGCTTCTCGAGATTAACTATGTCGCGAAAAACTCAAAAGCGCAAAAACGCGTATTAATTAGCTTCCAAAGATCTTTTCTATTTCTTCTAAGTCATCGAGAAACACAACTTCTTCATCGACGAATCTCAGATTGAAGGCTGTTCGTTCCATTTTCACGGCTGGTTTCTCTCCCTCTGGGTCTAACTGAAGGACGGCAGGAACAGTGAACGAAGTGTTGAACGCTATTATTCTTTCTTGATCAGTAAATTCTTCCAAGTTGCCAGCGTCGTTTATGGTCGAGTCGAAGAAACCAACGACGTAAGCCTTGCCGGGAGATTTCCTGTCTTCGAACTCGACTCCGATCTGCGGATGTTTGCCCGGGTTGTCGAACTCAGCCACGAAGGACTTTCCTATGTCTAGTTCGTTGAACATCTTCTCCAGGATCGAATTCATTTGAGATATGTACTGCGCCTGTATCTGCAACTCGTAAGTTATCTTGTTCTTGTCTGGAAACGGAATCGAGAACACTTCATAGACGACAGGTTTGTTCAATGATCTTTGAGACAGAGGTCTAAGCTTTTCTAGATTCATCAAGTCGTTAGTTTTCTGCGAGATCCTCTTCGAGAAGACGATGTTCGCAGTTTCTGCTCCCAGCGCTCCCATGCTAGGCTCAGGATTTATGTTCGAACGTCTTATGGATATTATGGGAAGGATCAGGACGCCGTTCGAATCTCTGACACCCCTCTTAGTTCTAGAAGTGACCCATCGCTCTCCAGACGACCAATTCACAACGACTTTCTTCCTGTCGCCGTTCGGTTGCTTCACGTGTGCGTCTACTGTCAGATCAAACCATGCCGCTACAGCCTTATCGATACTTTCGATAGTAATATTTTGATAATCAGGATATTGTTGCATATTTCACCAAATAACGATGTAATGTCTGTTTCGAAACATTCAACTCTGGATGAGAATCGTAAAAAGCGGATTCAGTTAAACGAGATTTTTTCCACTCTTCAACGAGCTCATTTGCTTTGTCGTCTGATATTTTTCTATGCTTGAGCGAGTTGACTCTTTTAACTTCTGGTCTTGCATTAAAAACTTTTGCAATTAAGCTCATTTTTGCTTTTGCTTCTGACAAATTTTTGATTCGCTTTTGAGTAATACTCATTTTTGCTTTTGACTTTGCAGAATGTTTTTTACCAATATGCGATAAACTCATTTTTGCTTTTACTTCTTGTTTACTAAGCGCGATCCTGGTAGAAATGCTTATCTTTTCTTTTACGTCTAAACGATTTTGAGATATTTTTGACGCAGCACTTTTTCTTGCTTTGACATCGGGACGTTCATTGACAAGCTTCATTTTTTGTCTTGTTTCAATGGACCACTTTGTTCCTCCACTACCATCACCACCGAGAGTGCAATTCGTTAAGTCTTCTCCCCGTTTTCTCAATTCGCTTATGAACATTATCTCGTAAAGATTAACAAACTCAGAATTATTAAATTCAGCAAGAATACTAACTTTAGGTTCAAGATTTTTGTATTTCAAGCTTTTAAGCCAATTGCCAACGTGGGCAAATTCGTGACGTTTGAAATCAAATATTCTATTTTTGCCATTTATTGTTTTGCCGATGTAACGAATCTTTAAAGTTTCAGGATCATGATATCCGTAAATGCAGTTAGACGAAATAAAATCATTCTTGGACACAAAAGTATAGTCTACGTCTTCTATAGTGACGTTCTGATAGTTTGGTCGAGGGTCCATGTATATCTCCTGGCCTTTCTAAGTAGGCCCACTCAGACCTTCAAGCGTCACCGTGACAAGAATTTCTTGATCGTAGTGGCTGAAACGATGAACGCCATATGTTCGTATCCTTCGTGCGCCATAGAGACTATTCCGACGATTCGACCGTCTTGAAACACTGGACTGCCGCTTGAACCGCCAACTACTGGCGCTGAGACGAGTTGCCTTCCTCCGACAGCGGGAACGCTGTCGTCAAAAGTGACTGTCACGAATCCAGAAGTCAGTACTGGAAATGTGACACCGTCAGGATATCCGATGTTCGTGACTTCAGATCCAGCTTCTGCGTCGCGTGATGCGACAGCTGCGATGTTCTTGAGATCGCAATCTGTCTTGAGCAACGCCAAGTCGTTTTCTTTGTCTATCTTTTCGAGCGTCGCCTCGCACACGACAGAACCAGAAAAATTCAAGAATTTCATTTTCACGTCATCAACGGTGACGCCTAGATCTGACAGTGATGTTGGTAAGAGCGTAGAAGCGCAATGAGCAGCAGTCAGAACGTTGTGCGTAGATATCGCCACTCCCGAACACGTCGACTTTATCTTTACGTCTTTGAACTTCTCCGCGAGCTTTCCAGTGAATTTCAGCGTCTTGACCGTGCTCAAGAACACAGTCGACTTGATGTCTCGCTGATTTTCAGAAACGGAGACATGACAGCACGAAGAAAGAAAAAGCGTTGCGACGATCAGTGACATCTTGTTCATTCGAATCCCTTCGTTTAGTGTTGCGTTTCAGCCCACTCTTTGTATCTACGCTCTTCGCAGCTACAGCACTCGCAATTTCTCGGGTGAGAGTTGTCTATACCTTCTGAGTTTCTGCCTCCCGCGGTGAACTGTCCCTCGCGAGCAGGAACGCAAACGCACTTGACTTGCAGACGTTCGTTCAATTGTCCGAACACTATCTGAGGAGTCGTCGCTGACGTGATCTCTGAGTACACGCCGCCAATTTCGAGGAAGTCGCCTTCCTTCGGAGAAACGTTGCGCTCGTCCAACTCGTTCTTGTGGAAGTAAACTTCTGTCGGGTATTTCGAATCGACGCCAAACTTCGTCGTAGTCGACTGCGTGTTGTCCCACAAGATACGCGCGTTGATCTTGACGGGAGGTTCCCACACTTTCTCTATCGCTTCTTCGTAGAGAGAGTGCACGCTGCTCTTCTCTAGAGAGATAGCGTAGTACGTAACTTCTTCGCCAGTGACGCTTTGAACTAGCTCTCTATCGATTGAATCGATGAAGTCAAGCTCAGCGTGAGTTACGAACTTACGAGACAATCGTCGCTCCGTGTTTGTTCAACATATCAAGCAAAAATTGTCCAATAATTATAACAGGTATGGCCCCGATGTAGATTCCGAGAGGGACGTTCTTGATCACTTCAGCCAACGCAGTAGCTTTCTCAGCTTCTATGGTAGCTAGTTTGTCGTACGTCATGCTGTCAAGCATCGCCTTCAAGTCTTCGCGAAGTCTGTCTTGCGTCGTTCTAGCGTCAGCTATGAGCTCAGGACCGTTCAACGTCAGATCGCCGTTAGGAATTGGTATGGTCGCCATCTTCGACCTGATCTGTCCTTCTATCTCTTTCGCGTAAGCGAACGTCATGTTTCTTATCCACGTCTTCGAAATAGAATTCAAGTTCGAATATACTATGTTTCCAAACGGGATGTTAGACAAGTTAGAGACGCCGCTGTAACGCGGGTTTTCCACTGTTGACCCAGAGACAGAGCTGATCACTGTCGGTTTAGTCGGGTCAGAAGGGTAGCACCACTCTATCCACAACGGGATGTTGTTAGTCGGAGGAGGGTACAGAGTCAACACGTTGTTATTGATTTCATAGCTATAGTTCGATCGTCTGACGTTGTTAGACGACTTGAACTGCATCCCGCGGAGGATGTCTTCCCAAATAGGCAAGAGGTAGAATATCGTCTCTGGCGTGTACGACTCGAAGCCAAACTGATTGTTCAAGTAGTTTAGACCCGACGTCGTTCCAAAGAACCTGTAAGCAGACACTGGAGAGAAGTGGAACACTTTCTTAATTACTATTCTTCCTGAACCTGACGAATGTGTGGTGAGCAACGCATCCAAATCGTACTTCTGTTGGCCTATGGACAAGTCTATCGACGCGCTGTACATCTTCGTAGAAGTGTTCACGGTGAACGGACCAGCGTCGCCATACGGCTCTGCCATCTGGTTTTCAAATTCCAAGTTCTGGATGACGTACTTGTTCTCTGACCCTTGCAACGACCCCGTCGGCGCGCCCAAGAACGTCGTTAGCACTGACTTCGCCTGATACGAGTTGACTATCGCGCTGTATTCGAGAGACGCTTCTTCGAACGACGCGTACACTTGGTTCTCGTATATGTGAGCCTTCATCACGGGAGCGCCCAACTTACGACGGACGAAGTCCACCATGGCATCAGCGTCGTGTTGAAACTGGACGTCAGCGTCGAACACTCCGAATGGCGTCGGCGTCTTCATCGGATCAAACGGCATAGTTATACCACTCCTTATCTGTAGAAGCTCTTAGAGGTCGGAGCGGCCCTCGGATCAATCGCCAGGCCACCGTCAACATTGTCGAGGAATTCAGCTATCTTCTTCTCCATTCCGCGCTGAACCCAACGTCTTGTCTTGATCTCGACTGACTCAGACTCGGGAGAAAAGTCATCCCACTTCTTGAAGCCTGCACGTTCAGCAGCAGCGCAGAAAGCGTCTCTCACTTTGTCGTCAGGAAACGCGAGAGTCGTTGGCTCACCACGCTGAGAGTTGTTCTTGAGCGTGGAAACGATCTCGTTAGACCTACGCTCTCCGACAGCTTCCTTGGCGAGCGACCGAGGAGTTGCTGGTTTCGTGTCGTCGCCAGTCAATGGAGAAGACATGAAGTTTCGATTTGCTCTGACGTAGCCCTTCTCTTTCTGCATGAAGTCTCCTACAGCCTTGGCAAATCCTCGACTGACGAAGTGCTGAGTGTCGATGTCGACGACGTCTTGCTCTTCGCCTTGTTCGAAGTCCTTGTCTGGAACGAAGCCAGCCTTCTTGGCAGCGACCATGAAGTTGGAAGCTGACTCGTCGTCAGGAAAAACGAGAGAAATCTTCTCGCGCTTGTTCGCAGCGTCCTTGAGAGCGAAAACGATCTCGCCAGGTTGTCTGGCGTCTTCGCGGATCACAAAGACGTGGCGAATCGAGATCACGTGTTACGCCTCGATTTCGCTCGGACTCTCACCCTCTGCGCTTTCGATCTGAACAGAGAACTCGCGGAGGACGTCCTTGATACGTTCAAGCGCTTTGGGATCAACTCCTTTGATACCGGCCTTCATCGTGAGAACTTTCGCGTAATCGTCGACGATCTTCTCAAGCTTAGGATCAAGCTTCGGAGCAGCTTCGTCGATGTCATGTTCAGCCTCAGGACCGACGACGTCGATATGAGCGTCCTTGGCCTTGACTTCGATGTCGTTCTCTTCCTTGTTTCCACCTTCAGCGCACGTGCGCGCCTCTTTAATCAAAAACACTTTAGAAAGTTTCGGGGTCATTTAGTTCTCTCCTTTAAGGGAACAATCCTACGTTTAATTAGAAGAGACGAGAAGATGGTGGAACGACGTCAACACTTTTCACGATGTTGCTATAGCACGCAAAAAGCAAAAGGGACCAAGAGATTGGTCCCAGTTGCTTTATAGGAATTTAAACCTATTGATTTTGTTTAGATGACGCTCATGTCGTGGACGGTGATAGTGCCGTAGAAGTCAGAGCGAACCATCTTCTTGGCGTACCGAGTCATCACACCCTTGCGAGGCGAGAAATCTTCGGGAGCGTAGATTGTGGGAGTCACGATGAGAGGCACATACGGAGCGTACACGAACCCAGTCTCGAGGAACGTGCTGCCCTTGTACCCGACGAGGATCTTGTTCCGCGGGAAGTACGGATCCTTGTACACGGTGAACCTGCTGTTAAGCGTGCCGACCTTCTCAGTGCCGATGGTGAACATCGTCTCCTGCGGGTCGAGCGAAACAACCGGCTTGTAAAGCGAGCAAGCTTCGAGGATGGAGCAAACGTCAGGGCTCGTCACGATGAAGTTAGCAGCTCCACGCAGCGTCTTGCGATGGATGGTGTTCGCGAGAGTGATGACAGTTTCCATCAGTGTCTCGTACCATTCACGAACAGTACCGGTGAAGGAAGCGCCAGTCGCAGTCTCGCCAGTCTCGTAGTCAAGGAAGTTGCCAGGCTTACGCGACCAGTGATAAGCACCACCCGTCCCACCGTAGAGGAGCTCGCCGAGGATTTCGCGGTCAATTTCAAGCGCGAGAGCCTCAGAAAGGATCTGAGTGAGCTCGACTTCAGCGTCGAGGTTCTGATAAGCGGCGAGGTCCTGCGCGAGCTCAGGAGTCCACTTGGCGCGCAGCTTTCGGCCGCTAGCCGTGACAGCCTGACTCTCGATGCGGAAGTCAATCTCAGGGATGACAGGCATCGGCGACGTGCCCAGGTCAGTCTCCCACTCGGGAAGAGTGAGGGTACCCGAAGTTCCGCCGTGCAGCTGCGAACCGACGATGTACGAGACCTTGACACCAGTGTTGGTCTCTGGAGTAGCGCCACCGACGTCAGAAGTGTCGAGGACGAACTTGAGGTTGTTGCCGCTTCTGACAGTGTGTCTACGAACAACGGTGACGCCCGTGATCTGTGAAGGAACGCCGTCAGTCGAAGAGCTCTGAGAAGTCGAAGACCCAGAACAAACGACCCACTGTTTCATGTCAGATGTGCTTGTCTGAGCGTCAGGAGCACCGGCGATAGCGACATAAGCGCCGTAGACAGTCATCGTCTTGACGGTGCCGTTGACGATCGAAGCCGAAAGAGCAGGGTCGTAACCGATGTCGACGAGCGAAGCAGTCGCGATCGAAGCCGAGAACGAAGCGGTGGTGATCTTCTCTCTCTGTGAATACGCAGTGGCGAGGTTGTAGAACGAACCTTCACCCTTCGAATCGGCGAGCGAGTTGCGGTCACCGAAGAGCGATCCGCCAGCGGCGAAATCCTTCGACTTATCACCTGCCTTCACAGTGTCATACCGGTAATCAAGCCAGAAGATCAGGCCAGACGGCAGCGACATGGGCTGCACGGAAACGAGCTCGTTGGCGATCAGGCCAGCGAACACTCGACGAACGATGGGGAAAGCCACGTTCTGGAAGCCGGAGATATCGGCGACCTGTGAGCTCTCCTTGATGAGCTGTTTGGTCTGGTTCTCAAGCATCCAAGCCATGTTGCTCTTTCGCTTGTCGTTGGGCTTGTCGACAAGACCCTTGAGGAGGCCCGTCTTGTTCCACTTGGTGACGAGTCTCTTCGTCTCCTGGAGCACGTTGGGCCCAGCAATTCCTTCACTAAGCAGTTGCAAATCCATTGTATGTTCTCCTTTATCTTTCAGTTATTACTTGACAAGACCAGCGAGTTCGTTGATTCTGTTGAACCCGTTGTCTCCTTTGTTCTTGTCCACAGATTCGCTGAGGACTTTCTGATCCGGCGTTCCAGTCGAGCGCTTGCCCTGGGCGTTAGCCTTGGGTCGACGCGACTCGGTGAGCGAAGCGGAAGTCTTGATCGAGCGAGTGAGCGCCTCGTAAACCATCTTGACTTCGCGAATCGTCTGAGCTGCGTCGATCGACTCCATGACAACTTTTTTCTGCTCTGCAGTGAGGTGACCCGCCTGCAACGCACGGTTGACATGCATGACCTTCGCGTTGAAAAGGTTGACCTCGTGAAGCTTGCTTCCAAGCGTCTTGATCATCCCGTAAGCCTTCTTGAGATTCTCACGAAGCGCCTTGTTCTCGGCGAGACCACGCTTGACCATTTCCTTCACGGTGAAATCCTGCTTCGCAGCGGGCTCTTCCTTGTCCCACTCGTGCTCACCCTTCTTCTCAGGGTTGAGACCCTTGCCAGCGTCCTTGACGACAGCGTCAAGCTCACCGTTGGGAGTCATTTCACTGAAGCCCTTCTTGACCTGAACCTCAGTCTGGAGAGCAGACTCAAACACCTTTCGAAGCTCGCTCTCAGAGATCTCGATCTCCTCGTCGCAAGGCTCCTTCTCTTCGCCTTCCTCGTCGGCCTTTTTCTTGCCTTCGTCAACTTCAGGCTCTTCAGCCTCACCGAGAGCAGGGATAGCAGCCTCAAGCTCAGGCTCCTCAGTCACGGTGGGGAAAAAACTCGCAAGAGACTCGAGGTCGAGTTCCTTGTCATCCTTCTTCTCTGGTGCGTCCATCTGTTGTTCTCCTTCTTTCTTTCCTTCTTCGAAACCCGTGTGACTCTCACCGGGCCAATTGTCATCGATCCCTCTACGGATCCTGTCGGTATCCTCATTATTGAGAGCACCATGTATACTCTTCTCCAAGAGTTTCTTCAAACCTGGAGTCAACGACTCGATGAGCTTGTTCTGAGCTGCAGTGAGAGCAGCCTCTTTCAAAGCCTTCGCGTCGTTGACAGCTTCAGTGATCAAGTCTCGTTCTTTCATCGCGTTGTTCTCCCGACAAATCTAACTTTAATTAATTGAAATGTAAATTTTTGGCAGGAACAATCAAAAATTCACTGTTTTCCATTCATTCTGACAGCTTTGTTGTGTTTGTTCCTTTTCTTGATGGACGGCTTTTCGAAGTTCGCGCGGTCCATGAGCTCCTGCATGATCCCGCTGTTCTTGAACTTCTTTGTGAAAAGTCTTATCGACTTCTCGACGTCTTTCGAAACGTTCACTACCAAAGAATCTCTGTTATCTTCCTTCACTTCGTTTCACCTTTCTTTCTTACTGTCACGCCTATCTTCTTCGGATCCCACTTCGGTTTTACTGGTTGCTTTTCTGGTTCAGTCGTGCCCGCTTTCCTGATAACAGGTCCCACAGATTTGTTTGGAGGCTCAGATTCAGTTCCAGGCTTGAATTCTCTCGGATTTACTCCAGTCGGATACGTGACAAAACCCTTTCTCTTGAACTCTCCAGTGTCATGATCGACGTAACCTTTTGGATCCTTTTTCCATAGACCCTTGTCGCTCTTCTGCGAACGTCCTATGGCAGCTGCGGTAGACAAGGCAGTAGGAAAAGCTTTCAACACGTCCTGAATCGCAGCAGACTGCGTCTTCATCTTATTCTGAAGATCTCTGTTCTGAGCTGGATTAACGCTACGAAGTGTTCTATTAGCCTTGAACAACACGTCGTGAGCTCTCGACAACACTGCGGGTATTTGATCTGCTGGAAGGTCAGAAGCGCTCTTCAACTGAGCAGCGACTCTCTTCATCTCTGGAGTGCCGTCTTTGTCGAGACCCACTGCCATCCAATCGACGACTTTCTTCAGCTCTTCACGTTTCTTAACCAACGCGGGATGCATCTGTGTTGGATCGTAGTCGATGAACTCGTCTCTCTCGTCAGAGCTAGGGTCGCCGACAGCTTCGATCACTGCGCGCCAAACGACAGACTCAACTAAAGAATCGTCTTCTTTCTCTTCGACGAACAAAGATTCAAGCAACTCCCAAGAATTTTTCATGTTACTTTTTCCCAGCAATCACGCTAGCAGCTTGCCACGGGTTGTCATGAACGAAGCTCTCTGCGAGCTCGAGCCACACCGAAGGATTTCTGTCGACTTCTTCCATCACAGACTCTTTGACGACGTCTCTCAATGTCTTGTCAGTAGGCTCAACGTCGACGTCGTTGCCGTCTTCTCCAGGAATCCTCTGTCCAACGCCAGTGTGAGGACCCCAGTTGACTTGACCCTGTCTACGATACAAGTTGAGATTGTCAAGAGGCTTAGAGAAGTCGAACACTTCAGCGTACTTGTAACCCTCGCCTTCCTCGTTGCTGGGTTCGACTTCCCTGTCGCTGCCCAGAGGCTCGTTTGGAATCTTCTTTTTCTTCTTCGCCTCGCTCAGAACGTCGTCGACGAAGCTCTTAATCTCGTTTATCATGTCGTAGTTCATGTCATTCACCTCTCGTAATTATGCTCGTTCTTCAGAATCGTCTTTTTTGAGAGACAACCCTCTCATCCTGTCCCATGCAGATTCTTTCGGCATGAGACCGTAAAGACCTCTAGAAGTCATTCTGTTGTTGAAAGCTCCCCAAGGGTCAGGTCCTATGACGTGAGCGTCTGGCTTTCCAAACGCCTCTGGGTCGACCAAATCAATTTCACCGCCGCTTGGTCTGTCAATTGGATCCAGTGATCTCAAGAAGTCTCTGTACGATTCTTCGTGACCGTCGTCTATCCCTGGAACTATGACTTCGAAGTCTTCGTCGACATCTCCTTCATGTCCGTAGTCTATGTCGCCGTCGTCTTCGTCCCAATCCTTGGGAGGGTCCACTGCCCAGCCGCCAGCAGCTCCAGGAACAGAAGATCCTCTCTGACTAGAAGTCCCCCTAGACATGTTTATAGGTGACCCAGATATTTCATCTATCTCGTCGTCTTCTATTCCAAGAGTCCTGAGAGAAAAATGTCTGTCGTCTTTTGGAATCAGATTGCCGTCAAGCGGACCAGAAGCGTTTGAACCTCTGTCGTACGCTGTCGGCTTGCCGTAGAACACGTCTCTATCGTACGGATAATTTCCGCCCCTTCCTCTTGGACGTCTATCTGCGCCGTTGAATCTTACACCAGAGTCGTCGTATCGTCCAGCGAATCCGAGACGATCACCACCTTCGTATTCTTTGAGCAGTTCTAAGAATCTTCCAACTTTCATTAAGTTGCCTTGACGTCGAGACGTCTTCGACGAGCTTCTAACTCTTTCATCCTAGCTTCGACTGCGGCGTCGAGAGCTGGATCTGCTTTCATCTGAGGAGGCACAGATGACATCACTTTCTCGTTTACTCTGTCTATTATGTCTTGCATCCTTGAGAAATCAAGACCACCGTTTTTGTTGCTGCGATGTTCATCGCGAACTTCGTCGTTAGAAGAATCGTCTATCGGGTTAACTCCCTCGAGCACAAACGCGAGCGGTCCAAGGTCTTCAGCAAGCTTTCTGACGCCTTTTCCCTTGTTCTCCTTCACCAACACGCCGATGCCAGGATCGTAAATCCCTTCGTCGCTGTTGCGCAACGGAGCAGGAATTTCTTCCTCTTCTCTTGGGTCTTCCTTGAACGACAGCAACTCAGCTAGACCGCCAGTCTTCGCGACAGAAGCTACTGGCTTTCTAATTGTCTCTGCCATGAGCTTTCTGACGTAATTCTCAGCCAACTCCTTCTTGACCATCTCAGGGATAATTCTCCTAAGCTCCTCATTGACTATCAAGCGAACTGCCTTGACGAAATCTTCCTTCTTCATGCTACGCTCACTTTCCTCTCAGAACTGCGTTAAGCGCTCTGTAGATTCTGTCCGTCTTCGAAAATATCCTGTTCTCATCTATCTGGTATTTCTTGCTCTCTCCAAACAAATAAGCTCCCGGTGTGCTAGGTTCAGACACTATGTCAAACGAAATCAGCTGAAAGTCAGACTGAACTTCGTCTATGCCTTCGTTAGTCTTCTCTGTGGAGCCGACTCCTCTGCTCGAAATTCCGATCATCACGCCGTCGTGAAGCAAATTTTCGAGAATCTTGCCCATCGGAGTACTGAGAACTTGAACTTTTCCGTGTACCGTGTCTCCGTCCCACCACATCTCACGAACTATGTGAGAAGCTTTCTGAAGAGAAACCGAGCTGCTCTCGGGATGATCGAGTTCACCCACAGCTCTACTTTCTCTCACTGCCTTTTGGTAATTCTCTACTTCTCTGTCAAGTATCTCACGTGGATAGACTCGTTTGTTCTGGTTTTTGATTCCTGCCCTCTGTAAAACGCCGCTTAGAATGATCTTCCCGTCGTTCTTCGCCTGCGATTCCTTGATCAAAGCGGGAGTGTAATCGAGCTTGATCCATTCTCTGAGAAGTGATTTAGCCATGTTAAATCTTCCTGTATTTCGCGACGAGAAGTCGTTTGAGCAACGAAATCTGCAGCGGAGTCAGTCCAGCGACGTAAACGTCGACGTCAGCCTCCATCTTTTCAAGATACTTGTCCCTAGACTGAATAGACTTCGCCAAGTCGTCCATCTCGTCGAGTATCCCTTCCTGCACTTGCACCAGCTCAGCTCTGAACATCTTGGCGTCGTGAGGATCGATCTTCGTCAAAGCCGCCTTCGCTGACCCGTCGAGATGAATCTTCGGCACGCCACCGTCGATATAGATGTATATCGGTTCTACTGCGACGTTGTCGAACGATGCAGAAAACGCCAAGTACGTCTGACCAGTCTGCTGGTCGTGTTTAAGACCGAAACTCTTAAGCTTGACGCTCTTGCCGACAGCTTTTCGAATCGTGTTGAACGCGTCGTCGAGGATCGACTCAGTCTTCTTCGATATGTTGCTGTGCAGCTTTTGAAACTTCGGATCGTTGGCGAGAGTCTGCTTCGACAACTTCGAGATGTAATCGTCCCACTCGCTCTCTGTCTTCTCTTCTCTGAACAACGATTCGACGAGCGACTTCGAAACGATCTTCGACAAGATTGTCCTGTCCATGAACTCGACTCGTCGTTCTGCTGCTTCTGAAGCGACTTGCTTCGCAGCTGACGGTGCGACTGTCGGCTCAGGACGATGAACTCTGAACTTAGCCGGGTGCGTTGCGTCTATCCCAGCATTCTGCTTGCTGTTCATGAAGTCAGTCATCTGTTTGAACAACACGGAACCTTGAGGATGAGCCTTCAACGACTTCAAAAAGTCAGCGTTATGCATGTGCGAAGTGACATACTTGCCTCTGTCTGGTCCCGTACGAGGAAGGGCCTTCAAACCAGACATGAAGTCGTTCACGTTGTTGTGCGTCTTCGTTGGGACAGTCTCCTTCACTCCAGAAGTGGCTGACATGCCAGGACTCTGAAGACCGACTCCTCCTTGAGCAGGATTCATGACACTTTCGTTCTTGTGACTCTTCTTTGCTTTAATGACGTTAGCACGCAGACGAGCAAGTTTAGACGGGTCTTTCGGAGGAAAACGAGACAATTCAGCCTGCTTCGCGCCGGCCATCGTCGGGAAAGTTCCAACAGACTTTGGCTTATCTTTCTTTCCCTTGTTAGGAGAATACAACACGTACCCGCCGCCGCCCGGCTTCTTGCGAACGACTTCTTTCACTCTCTGTCTCACGAGTTCTCTGACGGCGTTCATCCTGTCTTCGTCAGTCAAAGGAGCTTGAAATCCAGCGACTGCGCCGCATCCCATCTCGTCAACGTTTTCTTTGTCACTCATCGCTCTTTATCTCCTCTGCGAGCTTCTGGAACAGCAGAACGTCCTTGACGGATCTCTCTGCTGTCACATCGGAGATGCCCTCGAGTGTTCGCAGAGCCTCCTTAAACTTGCCAGCCATTATCTTATCATCCTTGAAGCAAGCGAGACCCTCAGACGAGCGTAGTGATTCTAGCAGATGCGTCTTCTCTTCTCTCATCTCTCTCGTGAACTGTTCCTTGTTGCCAGTCATCGAGAAGTTCATGAAGCACCGCAGCGTCTTCTTCTGCGACTCGTTGAGCGCGCCTGAGTACTTGTCCTCGAATTTCTTCATGGCGATCTGAGCGACGAGTCCGTCGACCTTCTCGCCAGCGTTGCGCTCGATGCTTTCGTTCACTGGCGTCATCATAAACTTGACCAAAGCTTCTTCGAGTTGAACTCTCTTGACTCCCTCGGATATTTCATTTTTCTTGTTCTTGAACTGCTCGACTAACATGTGCACGGACGCGAACAACCTATACTCTGGAACGCGATGCACGTCGAAGAAATCTTTTCCGAACGCATGGTGTATCTCTCTTATCAGACAAGACTTCTTGGCTTCTATACTAGCCGCGTCTAACGACTTGACGTACGACTTCACTTCGTCAAGAACATGACGAGCAGCAGTCTCAGTCATTCCCCTAGACTCAACGACAGTGTCGAAAACTTCTCTTTCTTTGGCGAGCGGCTGACCTTCAGAATAATATCTCTTGATTATCCCGAGAGTCTTCCTGTATGACTGTAAGTCGTTTTCGACTAGAGTCTTGCCCAAGCGTCTCACGAGAAATTCTAACGTAAGACCTGAATTTCTCTTTTTATTGTGATTGAAAGAAGACATATCGCATGACTCCGCTTTTGTACCTAATCGTAACTAGGTAACAGTCGTCTATATCTGCAGCTTTTCAGACTTTCTCCAAGTCGTTCAACATCGATTCAGCTTCTTTCAGCGCGTCTTCGATGTCTTCTATCTCCGTGTCTTCGGAAAAAGGTCTAGTTACAAGCCTTCGCGACGCTCTCGTGTCATACGGATCAGACGCAGTCTGCTTATCTGTACCAAAAGCAAGTTCGTATTGATCTTCGCCAGTAGAAAACAGGTTCTTACCTTTGTCGACTGCTATGGTGGAATCGTTTCCCTCGCTACCCTTGTTCCTCTTCTCGACGATGCTTCTCTTGAACAACTTCTTCTTTTTTTCGTTTATCACTGGTCTGTGAATAACTTTTCCTTCGGGCTTCACTGGCTCTTCGGCTGGTGCCTCGGGCTTTTCTTCACCAGTCTCACCTCCAAGTGTGGTTGGAAGTTCCTCTTCGCCTGGCAGATTTTCTTCTCCTGATGGTTCTTCTCCGGGAGCTTGCATGTTCTCTAAAGTCAGATCTTCAAGTTTGTCAAACTTCTTTCCTTCTCTGACTTTCTCTATCTCGTCGTCAGACATGCTGAAGATCGTCCTGTAAATCGTTTCTCTGTCGAGGACTCCCTCAGTGGCTTGAGCAGCTATCTCGAATCTCTGCCTCCACAATTCGAGTTTCTGTTGCTCTGCCACAGTAGAAGCAGTAGCAAGTTTGAGCTCGAAGTCAGCGAGAGCGTCTCCATCGAATCCCATCAAAAACAAATGGATAATCGCTATTTTGCTCAGCTCTGCTACGACTATCTTCTGCACTCGTTCTACGCTGCGAGCGAACCTAACGTCCTGCTGCGCGAGAGTAGCCTTTGAACCTATGTCGCCCTCGTACCCCAAATACGCTTTTGGAACCTGAAGCGCTGCAAACATCTTGTTCTGTATGTATTGTACGTCGTCTATGTCTCCGGTAAACTGACCACCGGGAAGAGTCTCGATCTTGGACGACTTGTCTCCACGAATGGGAATAAAGTAATCTTCGTCAACAGAGTTCTTTAATAAAATAAATGACTTACAAATTTCATGTGAACCGTTTCCGATAACACTGAAGTTATGTCTATCTTCTTCATTGAATGGACCGACAACAGTCATACAATAAACATCGTCAGAAACATTCTCAAGAATTTCAACCTTAGCTACCTGATGATTAAGCGGAGCAGAATGCGTTAACATGTAATTTTTGAAAGATGAAAATCCTACGTGCTCAGGACGATCTTCGTTGTCCCATTTTCTCTTATACACATCCCGTGCTACCATAACATGAGTAGATGTTTGTGTGCCATCTGGTTCGATGATTCTTTCGTATCCTTTGTTGTTCAGATCGCGATATAACGACAAAAGGCTGTCACCACTTCGCAGTTCATCTGCTCTCTTGCTGCTGCCGTCTCTCATGACGAACGGATGTTCTGGAGCTGTGTCGACATACGAACCGTCGTCAAGCCACACTCTGTGAAGTTTGTCACACGTGTAATTCTTGCCACACCACTTCACTTTGCCAGGGACCAATCGTTTCGTTTCGTCCTGAATCGAATAAACCCAATTCTCTTTTCCTGCTTCGTATTCTTCAGCGAGTTGTTTGATCGTCAAGTTTCTTCCGTCAAGCAACGGAACACAAGTGTTCGATCTTATCGGAAGCGGATTATAGCGAAGGTCAACTCTCCCGCTCGTTGGGTCGACTATCTGATTCCTACGCAGCTTGTTCTTGATCTTCTCCATGAACTGATCCGCGTCTTTCGGAGCAGTGTTACCGACGTCTATGTAAAACACGCGTCGTTCAGGCGATCTGACGATCCTGTACACCATCATCGCGTCTTCGATCAATATCAATTGCCGCCATATGCGTCGAGCTGGTTCGATGATACTCTGACCGTACGGCAAGAAGTTGTCATTACCGAGCAACCTGAAGTGTATGACCTGCCAATTTTGTAGTATCCTATTTCCTTGCGTCGTCCACCTGAAACGAACAGCGAAAGGATCGTTCTTGTCAAACCCTTCTTCGCGTTCTATCTCGTTGATCGGTATGGGCAACAGATTCAATATACCGGTAGATTCGCTAGCGTCTACAAACAAGAGAAAATCGCCGTATTTTACCAAGTTGCGGACCCAACTCCACAAATTGAATTCGATGTTGAGAACATCGAAAAAGAGAGTCTCAAGAATCTGTTTGATCTCTGCGTTCTTGCTCACAACTTCGAGCATGTGATTCTTTTCGTTGTGCGTCGTCGTCTCGTCAGACCATATGTTTAATGCCGATGCAATCTCGGGTGTATTATGAGATATGACGCTATCTAAACAAAAATTCTTAAAGCCTTCTACTGACAAATCATAAAGATCTACATTTCCAAAATCTTCTATGCGATCGATTGCAACTCCACCATCTGCAATTAGCATCTCTTTGTTCGAATCATATGCGAATACAAATTGTTCCCAACTTGAAAATCCCCAGCAGGAAATAGTAAATTCTATTTCTTCTATGGTAGTTTTCAGATGCTCGCAAATTTTGAATAGTTCGAATCCAATATCTTCAGCAAGGCAAAGCAAAAGTGCAAATTTATGGCGTTGAAGATCTGAAAACTCATGAGGGGCATCAGATTCTTCAGCATCTTGACATTTTGGTGACATCAAAACATCATCTTTTTTCAGACAACATGCTTTTCTGTACGAACCATCGTTAAGCATCAATCTATGTTCACTGGATACTATGATATTTTTGCCGTTGCAAAGAATGATGTTGAGAGCATTGTCGTTTCTTGTAAAATGTGGATTTGAAGCTTTGGTTTTAACAAATTTTCTAGTTGAGTGATCCCACGAAATGATGTTAAACGATTTATTTTCTCTTTTAGACAATTCTTCTATAGTCACAAATGTATTTTCATCGGGTAAAAAGACCAATGATTGTCCATGGATGCAGAATTCCATCTCAGAATAATCTGAATATCGAGAGTTGTGAACTATTATCGTGTCTGTAGCAAAATTCTCGTAACCGTCAACAGTTAAGTCACCGACTTCTATGATTCCATTGCGTTCTACTGAGACAACTTTATGATTACGAACTTCTCTATATTGTTTTGTTTTATGAAGACGATCTTCTGCTGAACGATGCTTTCCTTTCCAGTAAGATGCGAATGAAGAACGATCTGGTTTTGGAAGTTCTATATTGAATTTTTGTTTAACGAATTCGTTCCATGAATTTCCGACATCGAATCCTTTTCCTCGTATTCTGCGCATCAAAGCTTGCATGCCACAATTCAAATCAGAAAGAACTAGCTTCACATCGTGATTGTTTCTGATCGACGAATTACAAATTGCGTCAAATGTCACGTCAGAACGAGTCTTAAATTTTGTGTTGCTTTCAGCGATGATAGCTCTTCTTGAGCCATCGTCATTGTCCCAAGCACGTTGAATGCTTTCACATGTCTTTTTTCTTATGTCAGGGTTATTCCACTGTTCTTTTGCTTGTTTACCGTGTTCTGAGAGATGCTTCTTAGCATCAATTATTTCAAGATTACTTGGATCATTATTTTCAGGATTATGATCTTTGTGATGCACGTGTTCGATACTCTTCTGCACGTCTCTGCCGTTAAACCATTCTGTGATAAGTCTATGCTCTGGTTCCCATCCTTTCCAAGATTTCTGTTTTTCCATAGTGTAAATCGACGAGTAACCACTGAATTTCTTTCCGTCTTCTGCCACGCCGTTGAATTGACGACGATAAAATGGCATCATCGATTGACCAGGTTCCAACTTTTCAGCGTCTAGATAAGTTCCATCACGAAGCATGCATGGATGATCGGGAGTACAAACAAGAGAAGATCCGTCATTGAATGTAACTTTGACAGTTTCCTTGAATCCAGAAGAACGAGGATGATGTGCCCACGCAGGAACGATCTTCTTCTTTTTGTGATCGTAAGCGTAAACAAGAAATTTTTCACCATTGGGATATTTCTTTGCCGCCTCGTACAAAGAAATATATCTTTCAACGCCTGGAACAGCTATGCCTTTGTAATCAAAGGACAAACACATCCTCTCGTATTGTCCATAGCTCGCGAGAGCGTGCACGTACAAATGCGACAACTCTTTCTTGTATGCGCTTGCCGTTCCTTGCGGTTCTTGGAACTTTTCGCCTGACGCTATCTTGTGCCTGACGACTGGACCGCTACGGAAAAGTCTAGTGAGACGCTTCCACACCGATTCTCTGCTTCTTCTGTCGATCAACTCGTCTGTCATTTCGTCACCCGCTAGATATTAACCACGCGAAGTCTATCTCTTTGCCAAACGGCAACCTCATCTTGAGATGTCTAGTCGAAGGATCCACACCAAACACGCTTCCAACTGGAGAATTAGTTGGATTTTTGGACGCCCCTTCTATCTGCGTGTTGTACGTCCTGTTCATTCCTATACCGTCAAGCATCGACTTTTTCATCTCTACGTTAGCAAAGTTTGTTGTCAAGAACGTGTCTCTCAACCAGATTCCTATAGCAGCTGCCATAACTAGGTCGTCATTTTTCGTCTTCATCGCCTCTGGCCGACCGTTGTTCCAAATGAATGTTCTAAGCTCTTCGACGAGACGTTTCGAATAAAAGTAAATGTTTCTGTTTCTGATGTACTCTTCTAATTTCGAAATCATCAAAGACCTGTTCTTTTGCGAAGTCGTGAAACCCGGGACGAGATCGTCTTCGGTCGTTCCCCAGTACGTGTTCACGACATCGCCAGGTCTCTGGTCTCCTCTCCTCGAGTAGTACACATTTTCGTACGCCTTGATCTTGATATGTTCTAGGCAAGCCATTCCTATGGCTGTGTTTTCGACGGCTAGGATCGCTGTTCCGTACTCGTGGCCAGTGTCGCACAACAACGCTGCGAATTCTTCTAAAGGTGTCTTTCCGTAATACTCTGCGACCTGAGTCATGCTAGCTATATCAAACACATGAAATGCAGAGTTGTCTTTTCCGTCTCCTCTAGCGACGTCTGCTGATATCAAGTACTTTGCGTTATCACGAGGTTGCTGAAACACATGCAAGTTTCTGTCCCAGTTCTTCATCTCTTGCGGGATCGTCGTGCAACTTTCCATCCATCTCAGATACTGAGGAGCGACGACAGTGTCGCCAGACGCGTTGAAGTTGCATTCCAATTCTTGAGCCACGTCCCTAGGAGACATGTTAGCAGCTGCGATTTCGTTTTTGAACCATGGAGAAGTCTTAAACCCAGGTCTTTCTACGTCATCTTGTATACCCACTGCTCTGTCAGGATGCAACCACCACATGAATCTGTGAAATTTGAATTCGTTTCTGCTTTCTTCTGCGTCGGAGCAAATCTCGTGAAACTTGTTGCCAACGCCGTTAGGAGTAGACAACACGGCGGCGCTACCACCAGCGGCCACAGTTGAATACAACCCAGTCCACAGTTCATCGAAACGAGGAACGAACGCAGCTTCGTCTATTATCAGAAAAGAAACAGCTTCAGAACGGCCAGCGTCTTCAGACGTGGCTATCGCAGCTATGCGAGAACCGTTGCTAAGTTCAACTGACAGCTTGTTGTCAGTCACGACGTCAGCTAAAAGCAGCCATTTCGGCAATTTCTTGAACGACGTGATGACTTTTCGAATTATGTTCTTGGCAGTCTCTAACTTAGACGCCATGACGATGATGTTCTTTTCTTTGTGAAACAACATCAACCAACAAGCGTAAGCAGCAGTAACTTCAGATATGCCTAGCTGTCTTGCTTTCAATATTACGTTGAAACGATTTTCCTTGTAGTCTCTTATGAGTTGTTCCTGGTAATCGAACAACTTGAACGGTATCAATCCCCTGACTGGATGCTTTATCTTGACGTAGGTACGAACAAAGTAGACCGGATCACGGCCGCACTTTATGATCTCGTTGCGTAATGAATTTTTGTTGTCCAAGTCACTCTTCTGTAACTACTTCAAAATTTTTGACTTCAAACACACGCCAACTCGTGTACATGTACCGTTCGTTAAGCGAAACCTTGTGAACTGCAAAATCAGCCATTGACTTGTCCTCAACTATGTCAAGTGCTTCGTGAACTCTAGACTTGAATTCTTTCTTCAAGTTTTTAACAGTTTCGTTGAGTAGACGCTTCGCCATTTCGTCTATGTCTTTCTTACGACCTGGATAATTGAATTCATACGAGACATAGACTAACCTCATCTTGTTTCCTGTGAATCTAACGGAAAATTGATAAGAAGGAAAATTTTTGTTCTGATCTCTGATGATCTCTTGAAGAACGCCCAATATACGTGCAGGTATCTCATGCTCTACACCGTATTCGGTGATCTCAAAACTACCGACTTCGTTATCTTTTTTCATGCGACATCTCCAGTGTATTCAGCATAAATAGCGACAAACATCATTTCTTCAAAGACTCAACGTAATCTGACAATTCTTGTCCTGACGGGCGCCAGCCGTTACGCCATCTTTCTTCTCTGCCTTCGACGAATTGGATGGCGCAGCTCACACAAACTCCGCAATCGTAAAAAGTATTTGTCGATTTTCCCTTCATAAGCATCCCGCACAACGGACAAAACGTTGGAACCCTAAACTCATTATTGCTAAGCATCGATCGTCTCCACTCAGTTATGGTTTTATGACCCAAAATATTAGTCTAAACTCTTCGTCTTTTACCCTGACTAGCACAGACGAAACGCCATCTGCTACATCGTTGTCTATCATGAACTTGCAGTTGATTTTTCGTCCCCACACCTCGTAGCTGAATTTCATTTGCTTGCCATCTGAATCGACAATCGTAACTTCAGAGTTTCTTGCATTTTTAAAGAAAAACCCGTTTAGGACAATCTTGAATTCAAATTCTCCAAGCTGCGGATACACGTCTTGAAGATTGTAGACTACGTATTTTTCATTTTTCATGTGTTATCTTGCCCACGGATGCCAAGTGGCAGCAGCGCCATAGAACGGATGAACGCCGTTGTCGCCTATGGTGAGCCACACCTTGGGTCCTATATCCACATTAGCCAACAACAGCGACACGCCGACGCCACCCAAGAAACCGTTTGAACTGACGCCTAAATCGATGCTGGCTCCAAGCCTCTCATACCACTTCTTGTCAAACATCTTCGGGTTCACTGCAGCCAAAGATATGTCTACGTCGACATTTTCTTCAGAAGAAGTAACTCTGCTGTTCCAGGATCCGTCTTCTTTTTGTCCAACTGTCACAGACACCTTCAACGGTCTCATTTGTTCAACCTTTACGTACGCTTCTGGCGGATTAGTGATCGTGTAACCCGACGCTCGAATGTAACTCCATTCTTTCGCAAATTCAACCTTGTCTCTCTGCAAACCACCCTGCTGACTATTCGGAAGAGGCGTTTGTGTCGCGTTGGCGAGTCCTTCGTACGCTTTCTTCCACTTGAAAGACATCGTGTTGGCAGTGAGCAACTCTTCTCCGCTGTTCTTCAGATCTTTCAACAGCATCTTTATTTGAACATCGCGTTGATCTAACTTGTTCTTAAGATCATCTGTCTCTATGGAAAGCTTCTCATAGACACCTTTGTGAATTTCTATAGTTTTGTCTTTACTAGCTAAGCTGTTTTGAAGTTCAGTTATCTGCTTGTCATACGACCACTTTTTTATGCCACCGAAGATCAACAGCGAAACTATCAAAAAAAACAACACTGCAGCAGTGTATTTCAAAACTTTGTCAGATATTTCCATGTGTCACTCTTTGCTTTCTTCATTTTCAAACTTTTTGTCAGTCCATCTCCTGCTGACATAAGCAGTGAACGTCGGCGCAAGAATAGCTCCTATCGTAGCAGCGTCGATCGTTCCTACAGCGATCTCTCTGCCAGCCACGTTCATCACGAATCCAGCAAACAACACTTTGATCATCACGACGATGAAACCGATGAACGTCATTGTCAGCACTGCATCTGGACTGCCTTTTGAATTTTTAAACCAAGTCATTATTCGTCTCCAACTGATACGTGTGCGTAGCCTTCTTCGTCTGAAACTATTTCTATGAAGTTGTCCACGACGTCTTTCATCGTGTCAAGATGACTGATGACTATCACGTGTTCGAACACCGTCTTTAAATAGTCAAACATCTTGAGCACATTCTCTAAATTTTTGGGATCTAACTTTCCAAAGCCTTCGTCTATCATGAAGATGTTTGACTTCGGTAAAACAGATATACTTAGCAAGGCACATCTTATAGCCATAGAAGCTATGAATTTTTCAGCGCCGCCGCCGAGTTCAAGAAGTCTGCTTTTGTAATTACCGTATTGAATAAAAAATCTTATAGACTGCTCTTCTTCATCATGTTCTAGAAACACGCCGAAGTCTGCCACGCTTGACAATATCTTGTTGATTTCGTCATTGATCAAAGGCAACTTCTGCGCGAGTATCCTATGCGGTATGCCGTCTTTTCCCATGGCGCGATGAAACAATTCATAAGCCTGGCAAGCGTTTTTAAGCTCAACTGTCAATGAAAGTTGTTCGTTAAGCTTCTTTAGTATTCCTTGGTCTGACCCCAATTTTTTGCTGATGTCCAGCGTCTTAGCTTGAAGCAAACGAATCTTATTTTCTATCTCTTTCTTTTCATTTTGCAACTCGTGAACAGCTTGCTCTATTTCGAGATTTTCTCTTATGTCAGATTCCATTTTTTCAAAACGAAGTTTATCGTTTAGCATCGCGTCTTTTTCGTTGTTCAAGTTGTCTAACTGCAAACGTGTGTTGTCGAGATGCAAAATCAAGCTAGATTGTTTTGACTCTAAATCTTTCTTTTTTTCCATGAACAATTCGAATTCGCTGAATTTCAAGACAAAATGTTCCAACGATTTTTTTTCTTCTTCGAGCGCAGCTGCTATTTTATCAACATCAGTTATTTTGTCAGACAACTGTTTTACGTTGTCTCTAGACCTAAACGCGTTTGAAAGAAACTTGCATGTTTTGAATGTGTCGCCGCATGGAACTTCGTCTAACAAAATCGCGTTTTTCTTGTTCGCTGCAAGATCTTTTTCGAGATCTCTCAGCAAACCGTTAAGAGAAACGATTTCATTGCAGACATCGTCGTGCCTTTGTTTCTTTTGTTCGTGAAGCTTTTTGTCGAATTTGTTTTTTATCGCGTTGAGCTTGAACAAGACGCTCTCTACTTCAGCTATCTGCTTCTGTAGATCGAGTAACTCTGAATTTTTGTCTTGTGCTTTTTGATCAAGTTCTTCTATGCAA